>Ga0209383_1002001_pt1 | contig 12335 bp, 11 predicted proteins | sample CoawatmetaG02DNA_FD_187510 | JGI IMG/M metagenome (GOLD analysis project Ga0209383, IMG submission 187510) | Marine microbial communities from the West Antarctic Peninsula - Coastal water metaG029-DNA (SPAdes) (version 2) | ecosystem: Environmental > Aquatic > Marine > Coastal ... | reverse complement strand
TATCTGGAACTGGAAGTAATTTAAAAAATTTAATAAAATTTTCTAAAATAAAAAATTCACCTATATCTATAGATTTAATTTTTTCAAATACTTCTAAAGCTAAAGGCTTAAGATTTTCAAATCAATTTAGTATTAAAAAATACATATTAAGCTTTAAAAACACAAAAATAGCTGAACCAAAAATATTAAATTTATTAAAAAAAGAAAATATAAATTTTATTTGTCTTGCTGGTTTTATGAAAATTTTATCTAAAAGTTTTATTAATAAGTTTAATGGAAAAATAGTTAATATACATCCCTCTTTACTCCCAAAGTATAAGGGGCTTAACACTCACACTAAGGCTATACAAAATAAAGATAAGGTAGCTGGTTGTACTGTTCATTTTGTAACAGCAAAACTCGATTCTGGAAAAATAATTCTTCAAGAGGAAGTTAAAATTTCAAGAAAAGACACCCCTACTTCTTTGGCTAAAAAAGTTTTAAGAAAAGAGCATAAGCTCTACCCAGTGGCTATAAAAAAAATATTTAATTAATCTTTAAAAAAAAAATCAATCTCGATTTTAGCGTTTTCAACACTATCAGAGCCATGTACAGAATTCTTATCAATAGAAATACCATATTTTTTTCTTATAGTTCCTTCTGCAGCATCCTCTGGTTTAGTGGCACCCATTAACTCTCTGTTTCCTAAAACTGCATTTTCTTTCTCTAGCACCATCACAACTATTGGTCCTGACGACAAATAAGCACATAAATCATTATAAAAAGGTTTTGTTTCATGAACTTTATAAAATTGTTCTGCTTCAGCTTTTGCTATCTGAATCTTTTTATTTTTAACAATTTTGAAACCCTTATTTGTAAACATTTCTTTGATTTCATTATCTAAATTTCTTTCAACCGCATCAGGCTTAATGATTGATAGTGTTTGCTCTGTATTACTCATAATTATCCTCTATTAGTTGGTTTAATAATCTTACTCCATAACTGGTTGCTCCACCTGAATTCAAAGCGCCACCATATTTTGAAAATGCCATACCGGCTATATCTAAGTGGGCCCAAGGTGTTTTATTTAAAATAAATCTTTGTAAAAACTGTGCTGCAGTTGTAGATCCTGCACCACCTACATAATTAATATTTTGCATGTCTGCATTTTTTGAATCTATAAGTTTGTCAAAGTTTTTATGCAGAGGCATTCTCCATAATTTTTCTTCTACTTTGTCACCTGCTTCTAATAATTGTTTTGACAATTTTTCATCGTTTGAAAATAGGCCAGCATATTCAGAGCCCAATGAAACTATAATAGCACCAGTTAAAGTTGCTAAATCAACTATAAATTTAGGTTTAAATTTTTTTTCAGTAAAAGTTAAAGCATCAGCCAAAACCAATCTACCTTCAGCATCTGTATTTAATATTTCTATTGTTTTACCGCTGTAAGATTTAACAATGTCACCAGGTCTTTGAGCATTTCCACTCACCATATTTTCAACAAGACCCACAACACCTACTGCATTAATTTTTGCTTTTCTCAATGCTAAATTTTTCATTAATCCTACAACTGTGGCAGAGCCAGCCATATCGTAAGTCATGTCTTCCATAAACTTTGCTGGTTTTAACGAGTAACCTCCAGTGTCAAAACAAACTCCTTTTCCAACAAAAGCTAGAGGATTAGAATTATTTTTTGCTCCATTCCATTCCATTGTTACAAGGTATGATCCTCGAATACTTCCTTGCCCTACACCAAGTAAAGCGTTCATTCCAAGTTTTTTTAATTTTTTTTCATCATATACATTTATTTTTAATCCAAATTTTTTAAGTGTATTTATTCTTTTTGCATATTCATCTGGGTGCAAGATATTTCCTGGTTCCGACACAAGGTCTCTTGCAAAAAAACTTCCTTCCTCTAGGGCTTTAAATCTTAAATGATCATGAGTAGATATTTTATTCTTATTTCCTATAGCATTTATAGAAATAATTTTTTTATTTTTTTTTGATTTATAAATATTAAATTCATATGATTTTAATTTTAGTCCATGTAGAAAATAACCTATAAAATTTTTTATTTTATTATTAATTGTATCTGAATTTATAAAATAATCTTTTTTCTTATCATAATTAATATAACTGTGAAATTTAGCACCCAAATTTTCTATATCTGATATTTTTATATCTTTCTTTATAGAGACTAAAAATACTGTTTTTTTTGAATTAACTTCAAAAAAAAGTAAATCTTTTTTTAAATCACTATTTTTTAGTAAGTCAGCTATGTAAGAAAATTCAGAGTTTGAAATATATTTCTTAAGACCTTTAATATTGAAATTTTCATCTACAAATAAGACAAGATTGGTTGCAGATTTAGTAGAAATATTATTTTTATAATTGATCTTAATAGACATAAATTTTTAATACACTCTGTTCGGGTTGAGTGCTATATATGAGCTAAATAATCATATTTCAATGAAAAAAATCATTTATAGAAAATTAGCCAAAGATTTCACTACGTTTTTCTTTTTAACTATATTTACTATCAGCGTAATAATTTGGGTTCTTCAAGCTGTAAATTATTTAGACTTTGTTATTGAAGATGGTCATGGTTTTTTTGTGTACTTCAACTACATACTACTGAGTTTTCCAAAAATATTTAGCCGGATTTATCCTTTTGCTATTTTTTTATCTTTTTCATACGTCTTACTAAAATATGAAGAAAGAAATGAGCTGGTTATATTTTGGAATTTTGGTATAAAAAAAATTAATTTTATTAATTTTTTTATAAAATTATCATTAATCTTTGTATTTTTAAGTTTATTACTGAATGCTTTAATTGCGCCATTTACACAAGATAAAGCAAGATCTTTTATAAGAGCATCTAATCTAGATTTTTTTGAAAATATATTAAAACCTAAAAAGTTTGTAGCTATTGTTAAGGATTTAACAATTTATTTTAATAAAAGAAATATAAATAGAGAACTAGAAGATATATATTTGAATGATAGGTCAGGTTTAAAAAATTCACAAACAATATTTGCCAAAAAGGGTATTTTTGAAATTCGTGGAAATACTAAATTGCTTATCTTGTATAATGGCACAACAATTAACAATATTGATGGAAAAATTTCTAAATTTACATTTGATAAAACAGATTTTAATATTTCTAGGTTTTCATCAACAACCATAACAAGTCAAAAAACACAAGAAACTCCAACTGCAAAACTAGTTCAATGCTTATTAACTACAAATAACTTTAAAAAGAAATTAGATAGTGAAAAAATTAACATTAACAATTGTGAAATAAGAAATCTACAAAACATATATGAAGAGCTATATTCAAGATTAATAAAACCTTTGTACGTGACTATTCTCATGGCTATATCGCTTCTACTTATATTAAAATCAAAAAGTAACCACACTTTTAAAGTTTACAAATATAAAATTTATTTCTTGGGGTTTTTATTAATTATTTTTTTAGAATCCTCTTCAAAGTTTATATCTGTAAATTTATTAAAAAATTTATTTATATCTATACTTCCATTCTTTTTTTTACTTATACTATATATTTATTTCTTAATAATTTTGAAAGTAAATAAAAAATGAAAACTTATGTAAAATTCTTAGTTAATTTATTTAATGTTTCTTTTTTTAAAGTTTTTTGTACTTTCTTTATTATAGTCTTAATAACTAATATTTTAGAAGAGATAGAGTTTTTCAAGAATATTGATATTAGTTTTCTTTATCTTATATTTTTATCATTTTTAAATTCACCCTCTATTCTATTTGAGATACTTCCTTTTATTTTTTTACTAACAACTCAAATTTTCTTTATTAGTCTTATTGATAAAAAAGAATTAGAAATATTTAAATACACGGGACTCAATAATTTCATGATAGTCAAAATTATTAGCCTGTATACCTTTGTTGCTGGTTTTTTTATTATTGTCATTTTTTATAATGCTTCTGCTATTTTAAAAAATTCTTATTTATCAATTGTGAATAAATACTCTGATGACAATAAATATTTAGCGGTAATTACAGAAAATGGACTATGGATTAAAGATGAAATAAATAGCAATATAAATATAATTAATGCTAATAAAGTAAGCGATAAATTTTTATTAGATGTCTCCATAACCCAATTTAATAATAGTTTTGAAATTACAAATATAATATTTAGTGAGAAGGTTGATATATCTTCTTATAAATGGAAGTTAATAAGTCCAGTAATTTTAAAAGATAATCAAAGAATTACTTTAAGTGATATGGAGATGCAATCAAATTTTGACTTAAAAAAAATTAACAGTTTGTTTTCAAATCTTTCCTCACTAACACTAATTAAGTTATTTAACTTGAGAGAAAGCTATAAAGCTTTAAATTATTCTGTGACCGATATAGACTCTCATTTGTATAAAATTATCTCCTATCCTTTATATTTAACCTTGATAACTATATTTAGTGCAATAATAATGTTTAATATTGGATATCAAAAAAATTCTTTTTTTAAAATAACGCTAGGCATTTTTTTATCTGTTGTTATCTATTATATAAATTATTTTTTAAATGTTTTAGGCACTAATGAGAGAATTCCTTTAATTCTTTCAATTTTTATGCCCCTGATTTTATTAACAATAATTAATTTCATCACTATAATAAAGCTTAATGAAAAATAGATTCATAACTATATTACTAATTTTGATATTTACTTTGAGCTTCTATAGGATCGCTATATCAGAAGAATTTATTTTTAAAGTTACTGATTTAGAAATTTTAGAAAAAAACACTATTTATAAGGGCAACAATAGAGGCATAGTTACTACTAGGAATAATGAAATAGTAATTACTGCAGATACTTTTATATACAATAAACTTACTACACTTTTAGAGGCTGAAGGAAATGTAAAGGTAGTTGATAAAATTAATGATGTCATAATTGTATCAAATAAAATTTTTTATCAGAAAGATAAAGAAGAAATTTATACAATTGGAAAAAGTAAAGCTACCAATGGTGCTGACATTAAAATAGATGCTAATGAATATTTTAGATACAATAGGTTAACTTCACTTCTAGAAGCTAAAGGAGATGTTGTGCTGGATGATAGAATTGAAGATATCACAATCTATACTGATGAAATATTATATTTACAAAATGAAGAAAAAATTTCCACCCTAGGTGAAACAAACATAAATATTGAAAAAGAATATAAAATTAAAGGTCGTGATTTAACTCTTCTTAGAGATAAAATGATTTTATCTTCTAAAAAAAAAGCCATTATCACTGATATTGACTCAAATACTTACACACTTAATGAATTCGAATATTTGATAAATCAAAAAATTCTAAAAGGCAAAACAATAAAAGCTATAACAAAATCTAACACTGGTGAAAATGATGAATATTTTTTTGAATCAGCCTTTTTTGATCTCAAAGAGAACACGTTTCTAGGTAAAGATGTCAAAGTCAAATTTGACAAATCATTATTTGGAAATGTTAAAAATGATCCCCGTATCAATGCTGTTTCAGGACACGGTACTGAGCAAAAAAAAATTTTTGAAAAAGGTATTTTCACATCATGTAGAAAAACTGACAAGTGTCCTCCTTGGAAAATGACTGCTAAAAATATCGAACATGACAAAATTAAAAAACAAGTTATTTATAAAAATGCTTGGTTAGAACTATATGATTTTCCTGTTGTTTATTTTCCTAAATTTTTTCATCCTGACCCAAGCGTTAAAAGGCAATCTGGTCTTATAGATCTAGAAATTGGAGATCATAACACCTTGGGAGATTCTATTTATCTGCCATATTTTTTTGTAATTTCCGATAACAAGGATATTACAATTAAACCTAGGTTATTTAAAGATGGTGTATTTGTCCTGCAAAATGAATTTAGGCAACTTGGTAAAAATTCTTTAACCATAATAGATTCTAGTATCACAAAGGGTCATAACTCTAGCTCAACTGATCAAGGTGATAATAGATCTCATTTTTTTGCAAACTCAAAAATTAAGTTAAATTTAGATGATTATATTGGGAGTAATTTAGAAATAAACTATGAAAAAACTTCTAACGATAATTATTTAAAATTGTTTGATTTTATGAATTCTCCTATTTTACAAACTAGTGATGTCATGCAGTCGTATATTAAATTAGATCTTCAGCATCAAAATTATGACTTTTCAACCTCTATTCAAATGTATGAAACATTGAATGACGCGGGTTCAGATAGGTTTCAGTATGTTTTTCCCTCATATAGTTTTTCAAAAAATTTTAGCCTCGAAAAAGTAATAAATGGAAGTTTTAACTTTTCTTCTTCTGGTAATAACACGTTACAAGACACTAATATTACAACATCTACAATTTTTAATGACTTGAATTATACTTCTTATGGTTTTTTATCAGAGCATGGAATTAAATCAAATTTTGAAGCTTTATTTAAAAATGCTAATTCAATGGGAAGGAATAGCCCCACTTATAAAGATAGTCTCCAGTCTGAATTGCTTAGTGCTTACAACTTCAATGTTTTATTACCACTTATTAAAAAAAATAATAAGAGCATAAATAAGCTAACACCAAGACTATCTTTTAGATTAAGTCCGCATGAAATGAAGGATAATAGTAATAGTAGCAGAAGAATTGGTATTGATAATATCTTCACCACCGATAGATTGAGTTTAGGAAATTCATTTGAAGGTGGAGAGTCGCTTACTTTAGGTATAGATTTTGTAAAAGAAAAAATTCATATCGAAGAAGAGATTACCGAAATAAAAAGATATTTTGATTTTCACCTTGCAACAGTATTGAAACTTGATGATCAAAAATTTATACCTGATGATAGTACTTTAGATAAAAAGCGTTCTAACATATTTGGTCAAATAAATTTTAAACCACATGATATTTTTTCATTAAATTATAATTTTTCATTAACAAATGATTTTGATAAATTTGAATACAATTCTCTGAATACAAAATTTACTTATAGTAATTTTTCTACACAATTTAATTTTGTAGAAGAAAGAGGCGTTATTGGTAACACGAATATAATTGAAAATACAACAAACATTAATTTTAACGAATACAACTCAGTAAAATTTGCTACAAGAAGAAATAGAGAAATCAGTCTAACAGAATATTACGACTTAATATATGAATATAAAAATGATTGCTTGATTGCAGATATAAAATATAGAAAAGATTACTACAGTAGTAATGATATTAAGCCAAGAGAAGAGCTGTTTTTCTCAATAACAATTATTCCATTTTATACATATTCTCCTGATAAAATGATATTAAATAAAAATAGAATTGATTGATGAAAAATTATTTACTCATATTATTTTTATGTTTTATTTTTAATAAAACTCACTCAATAGAAACAAAAATAATTTACAAAATACAAAATGAAATTATAACAAATATTGATATTAAAAATGAATTTACATATTTGGTGGCACTAAATAACAACCTTAAAGAACTGGATAAAGAGAAAATACTCAGAATTTCAACTGAATCTGCTATTAGAGAGAAAATAAAAAAAATTGAACTATCAAAATATTTTAAAGAGATAAGAATAAGTGAAAAATACACTAATCTTTTATTAGAAGACATATTTTCAAATTTAAATTTAAAATCTTTAGGTGAATTCGAAATTTACTTAAAAAAGTATGATTTAACATTAGATGGGGTTAAAAAAAAAATAACTATTGATGCTTTATGGAATCAATTAATTGTTAAAAAATATTCATCGAAAATAACAATTAATGAACAACAAATAAAGAATGCGATTTCAAATAACGATAATATTAAAACAAAAGAATACGAATTATCAGAAATTGTTTTTGAAATAAAAAATAAAGAAGAATTGCAAAAAAAAAATGATGAAATAATTAAAAGCATAAATGAAATAGGATTTGAAAATAGTGCATCTTTTTATAGTGTATCTGAATCTGCCAAAACAGGTGGAAATATTGGTTGGATTAGTGAAAATTCACTTAATAATAATATTAAAAAAAATATTATAAACTTAAAAATAGGTGAAACTTCAGATCCAATAATTTTATCTACTGGTATATTATTGTTAAAAGTAGTTAATATTAAGTATTCTAAAACTAATATAAATCATGATGCTGAATTTAAAAGAGCAATCAACTACGAACGTAATAGGCAGTTAAATCAATATTCTAAAATTTATTACAATAAAATTAAAAAAAATTTAGGATTTGATGGATAGTAAACCAATAATTATTGTCAGTGGAGAACCAAATAGTATTTTCCTAGAAATTTTTTATAAAAGTTTAAAATCAAATAGATATAAAAGTCCATTAATAATTATTTGCTCAAAGAGATTATTACAGGAACAGATGAAGAAATTAGGTTTTAATTTTAAAATTAATACTATCAATAAAACTTTTTCTAAGTTTAATGAATTAAACAATAAACAAATTAACTTAATTAATATTGATTATAAATTTAGTAATTGTTTTGAAAAAATCTCAAATAAATCTAACAATTATATTAGAAAATCATTTGATGTTGCTTTGGAAATTATAAATCGTAATAAACTTACTAAATTTATTAACGGTCCGATATCTAAGAAATATTTTTTAAAAGGCAAAACTCTTGGTGTTACTGAATATTTGGCAAGAAAAACTAAAAGGAGCAACAATGTAGTAATGCTAATATTTAATAAAAAGTTATCTGTGAGTCCACTAACAACTCATCTTCCTCTTAAAAGTGTTTATAAGAATCTTTCAAGAAAAAAGATAAACACTCATGTTAAGCTTATTACTGATTTTTATGAATTAAATTTTGATAAAAAACCTAAAATAGCTATTACTGGCTTAAATCCTCATTGTGAAAGTAATTTTGAAGATTCTGAAGAAGAAAAAATAATAATTCCTGCAATTAAAAAATTAAAATTGAAAAATTTCAAAGTCGATGGCCCTTATCCTGCTGACACTATTTTTATCAAAGAAAACTTAAAAAATTATGATGTAATAATCGGAATGTATCATGACCAAGTATTATCTCCTATGAAAGCCCTATTTAACTTTGATGCTATTAACATTACTTTAGGTTTACCATTTGTTCGTATTTCTCCAGATCATGGACCAAATTCATCTATGCTAGGTAAGAACCAATCTAACCCACAAAGTTTGGTACAAGCTTTAAAATTTTTAGATAATTAGGTGCTTGTTAAAGCTAAAAAAAGTCTTGGCCAAAACTTTCTAATAGATAGGGAGGTTCTTGAACAAATTGTTTCTACAACAGATATTGCTAATAAAGAAGTTTTAGAAATTGGACCGGGAAGTGGAAATCTTACTACATATATTTTAAAACAAAAACCAAAGAAGCTACATGTTGTAGAAAAAGATGATAATTTAGCTATATTACTAAAAGAAAAGTTTGATAATGAAATAGAAGTTATCAATAACGATATTTTAAAAGTATCTGAAAATAAAATTTCAGATCAAAAACTAGTCGTATTTGGTAATTTACCATACAACATATCTACTGAAATCTTATCTAAGTGGATTCTTAATATTGGTTCAAATTTTTGGTTTGAAAGTCTTGCATTGATGTTTCAAAAAGAAGTTGCTGATAGAATTATATCTGAATTTAATAACTCTAAGTATGGCAGACTATCAATTTTATCTAGCTGGAAACTTAATGTTAAAAAAATAATAGATATTAAACCACAAAGCTTTTCACCAAGACCTAAAATAGACAGTTCTTTACTTTTATTCACTCCAAAAGAAAATTTTTTTGAATTAAAGGATCCTAAAAACCTTGAAAAGATTACTAGAATATTTTTCAGTCAAAGAAGGAAGATGTTAAAAAAACCCTTCAATCAAGTTTTTTCTAACGGAAAACAGGTTGCAGAAAAATTTGGTATTGATCTTAATCTTAGGCCTCAAAACCTTGAGCCTGAAACATATTTCAAACTTGTAAAAGAATATGAAGATTTAAGAGGTTAGCTTTTCGACATGCTTTCTGATAAAATCTTTATCATAGTCTTTTGAGCCATTGTTAATTTCTGCATCAATTAAACTATTAATCTTCGAATAACATTCTTCTAGATTATCGTTGATAATTACATAATCGTAATTAATCCAATGTAAAACATCTCTACTAAATTCTTTCATGCGTTCTTCTACTATTAGCTTATCTTTCATGTCTCTATTTGACAGCCTTTCAAATAGTATTTCTTTGCTAGGAGGTAAAATAAAAAAAGTAATCAACTTATAATTTAATTTTTTATTCTTAATTTGATCAGCTCCTTGCCAATCAATATCAAATATTACATTTTCACTTTTTTCTAATTTTTCAATAACAGGTGTTCTTGTTGTCCCATAAAGATGGTTAAACACTTTTGCGTATTCTAAGAACTCTTCATTTTTTATTAAATTTTCAAATTTATCATGATCAACAAAGTAGTAATCTTTGTCTGCAATTTCGTTAAGCCTAGGTGTTCTCGTGGTGTGTGAAATTGATATATGAAAATTTTTGTTTTTAGAAAGAAGTTTTACTAATGTTGTTTTACCTGCCCCAGATGGGGATGATAAAATTACCATTATCCCATCTTTTTTTATGGACATTTAATTTCTAGTTTGCTTTGCCTGCTATAAAGTTAACAGCGTCACCTACTGTAAGAATTTTTTCAGCTTCACTATCTGAAATTTCTGAACCAAATTCTTCTTCAAAAGCCATTACTAACTCAACTGTATCTAAACTATCTGCTCCAAGATCATCTATAAAGCTTGAATCGTCTAATACTTTAGCTTCATCAATACCTAAGTGATCTGCTACAATTTTTTTAACCTTGCTTGAAATTTCTTCTGACATAATGTTCCTTATTGTTATATTTCGTTAATAGTTCAAAAAGTAGTTTTGTCAACCCAAATACATGCCACCATTAACATGTAGTGTTTCTCCATTAATGTAGTCTGACTGATCTGAGCTTAAGAAATTAACTGCATTAGCTATATCCTCAGGTATACCTAGTCTATTAGATGGAATTTTAGCAATTATTGCTTCTTTAAATTTTTCATCTATTTGGTCTGTCATAGCAGTACTTATAAAGCCTGGGGATACGCAATTAACATTAATATTTTTTTTTGCATATTCAATTGCTAAGCTTTTTGACATTGCAACTATACCTGCTTTGGATGCTGTATAATTTGCTTGTCCAACATTACCTGTATGCCCAACAACAGACGTTATATTGATAATTTTACCAGATTTATTTTTTAACATTTTTTTTATTGAATATTTGCACATTAAAAATGTGGAAGTTAAATTAATATTTATCACTTTTGACCACTCTTCTAAGCTCATTCTAATAGTTAAGTTATCTTTTGTAATACCAGCATTATTAACAATACAATCTAATGAACCACCTAATTCCTTTGTTGCATTTTCTATAAATTCTTCAATTTTATCATGTTGAGAAATATCGAATTTAAGAATTTTTATATTAGTAAATTTTTCTTTTAGCTCTTCTAGTTTTTCAATTCTTGTGCCTGTAGCCAAAATATTTGCACCATTTTGACTTAACTTTTCAACTATAGAATTACCAATTCCACCTGAGGCGCCTGTGACTATAATATTTTTATCTTTTAAACTACTCATTGATATTAATTAACTTTATATCCTCTTCTGAATTTATTGCACTAACTTTAACATTTCTATCAATTCTCTTTATTAATCCTGATAAAACTTTACCAGGTCCTATTTCTATAAACTCTGTAACACCTTTCTCAATCATCAATAAAACACTTTCACGCCAACGAACACTGCTTTCAATTTGTTTAACTAGCAATTCTTTTAGTTCATTTGAATTAGATATTTCTTTTCCTGTTACATTTGAAATAAGAATATTTTTTGGTTCATTAAAATTTAATTTTACTATTTCTTCCTTCATTACAAGTGTCGCATTATTCATTAATTTACAATGAAATGGAGCACTAACTGGTAATTTAATATTTTTAATATTTGAAGCCTTCAAATCAACCATGATTTTTTCTAGGTCTTCAATTTTGCCGCTTAATACAATCTGACCAACAGAATTATCATTCGCAATAAAGCATTCATATTTATCTTTATTCTCATCAATAATTTTTTTTATTATTTCAATTTCAGAACCCAAAACTGCAACCATTCCACCCACTCCTTTTGGAACGGAGTTTTGCATCGCATTACCTCTAATTTTTAATATTTTTAAAGTATCTGAAAATGATAATGAGCCAGCAGCAGTTAATGCAGAGTACTCTCCTAAAGAGTGTCCTGCATAAAATTTTGCTTTATCTAAATCAATTTTAAATTCTTCTTTAATTAACTTGAATATTGAATA
>Ga0209383_1001996_pt1 | contig 12348 bp, 14 predicted proteins | sample CoawatmetaG02DNA_FD_187510 | JGI IMG/M metagenome (GOLD analysis project Ga0209383, IMG submission 187510) | Marine microbial communities from the West Antarctic Peninsula - Coastal water metaG029-DNA (SPAdes) (version 2) | ecosystem: Environmental > Aquatic > Marine > Coastal ... | reverse complement strand
CTCTCTTCGCACGAAGAGATGTTTCGGACCATGGCAGGAACTAGAAAAAGACCATTCATTATAGAGGCATGACATCTACCTCCGCCATCACGAATAATGAACGCCGCTTCATCTTCAATGTAATCTACACTTATTGGTTCAAAGAGTTTTACATCAAAGTTTTTGGCCATACCAAGTATTTTTGCCTTCCTACCTTCTTCTAATAGTGCATTTCTTTGGCCCCAGTCTTCTCTGATTTCTGCATTGCGAATATCAAACAAGGGAAACAAGTAGCTGTCGTGCATGACGGACACGAAAGCTGGAATAATTTTAGAAACTTTTTGTTTAGACCTCCAATCTTTAAATTCTTTAAAGATTTCAGGATATTCTTTGAGGTTCTCTTCAATTTTGTAGCGAATATTACGCTGAGATGTTTCTTCTTTGTATTCCTCAGAGACATCTGAGGTATATTTTTTAGTAATTACTGACATTGGTTACTCCTAAGGTTCAGTATAATAAGTCCAGATAAACATATCCGGATAATCCTCAACCAATTTGATTGGATGGGAAAACGTAAAATTCAAAAATAAAAAAAGCCGCTCCTTTACAGGGGGAACGGCAAAACCCTAAACAACACAGGAGGATTAATCAATCTTCGGTCATGAAAGCGGCGAATGCCTTATCCACGTCTGCTCCAGTTTTCTTGTTATATTGTTGAGTCTCATTAGAAGAGGACTCTGCCGAAGTGTCGGAGGACAGGTAACCATCCAGCAGAGTTTGTACTTCTTCTGAAGTCTTGACATCAAACAAGCTGTCGATATCAGGAACAGAATCTAACAATTGTTGACAGTCTGCAATAGTGTCGTCACACAAGACAGATGGGCGACGTCGGGGTTGCAGATTTGTCTTCGGGAAAGAACCAGGTGTTCCAGGAATTGTATAAGTCAACTTAATGTCTGTACCTATTTCAGAATCTGTAATATCACCATAATCAGGATCCAATACATAGCCCAAAAGGGTTTCATAAGCGGTCTTACCATAAGCCCAGATTTTTACACCATCAGATTCATGTCCACGAACAAGAACAGGTGAATAATATCGCTTTCGGGCGAACATTTTCTTTGCTTCATTTTTGAGATTTTGGTCGTCACTTTCGACGCCATCTCGCCAAAGTTTTGATGCGAAATCGCATATGGCACATTCGCCATTGTCGTTTCGTTTGTTACAGTAGATTCCAGGATTCTTCCCTACATTGTAGTGAAAGTGAAATTCACGGAACGGATCTCCATCCGCAGTTGGAAGAATACGAATAGTTTGGTCGCCCGCCTTGGGTCTCCACATTGTACTTGATTTTCCGGATGATTTTCCACCGTTTTTTGATTGTGCTAGCTTTGCAGCCATTTGTATTAAATTTAAAGCCATGATATACTCCTATCTGGTTTGTTTATTTTATTGTGTTTTATCACTAAGGTAGGCAGGGTTTCAACCATGCCCCCATTTGTAATTCGTTTTTGTTATACTATAATATAACATGTTTAAAAAGGTTTGTCAAGTCATTTCTTTAACTTTTTTTTCATAATCTCGAAAAAGTGTCGAAAAAAGATTTTGACGATTTTGTGCTCGAGAAGGGATTTGAACCCCACAATTCTAACGCTTTAGATTGGACGCCTGCCCACGTTAGTTATCTGCAACCGTACAGTCGAGCGAAAGAGTACACTTGATAGGATTTGAACCTATGACCGTCCGCTTAGAAGGCGGATGCTCTATCCAGCTGAGCTACAAGTGCAAAAAGCCTTTGATAAGATTCGAACTTACGACGTCCTCATTACTAGTGAGGTGCTCTACCAACTGAGCTACAAAGGCAAGAAAGAGTGGTCTTTTGAAAGGAGACCACAAACCCTTTATCAGCCTTGGAGGTTCGATAAAATAGAGCGGCCTTTTGAAAGGTAGCCGTAAACCACTTAACTAGTTCTCTAGTTTTCGCCAATCTTTAATGCTGACGCGATTGACTTGAGATGCACCTTGAGAGCGAATACAGTAATCAGAAAATGCATAGTGCTCATCATCAGAGTCTACTTCAAATACATCACCATTTGTGCGTGAGTGTTGTTCTCGTTCTCGGATGGAATGTAAGTATTTTCTGGAAGCCTCATTGAGCAGGTCTATTTCATTCTCAAGAATGATTGGTGGTGCCTCTAACCCTATTAACTTTTGTAACCGATCGGCACGGTTTTGAAAAATATCTTTTAACATAATTTACTCCATTTTTATTAGATCTTATTGTATACAGATTATTGTGATTCTCAATTTGAATACAATCATCAACCCGCTATCATTTTTATAGAGGTAATAGGTCCTCTCAAAAACAGGCCGCCTTTTGGTAGGTAGCGGCAAACCTTAACCAACGGAGTATTAAAACAATCTAATGCTTACATCACGAGACGAACTCGAGATAGTCCCAACTTGAGTGTTGGAGTTAAATGTGCGGTATTGTTGACGATCAATGTCCCACACGGTTTCATAACCAGCTTTCAGGTTTCGTTCACGTAACGTCATTGGGAAAACCCCAGATGGTGCTTCAGAGATGCGAACAAAGTTCATTGTTCGTTGTTCTCCGCGTTGTGTTACGAAAGTTCCGGTATATACGGTCATAGTGTTTGTGTTGTTTGTGTTTGTCATGATTCCTCCCAGAATATTGTTTGACTATTATAATATAACATAGTTTTGATACCTTGTCAAGTATTTTTTTAAAGTTTTTTTAAATTCTCTCATCTATCCAATACCAAAGCCAAGTAAAGGCGATGACGAATAGAGTAGTTCCAACTAGTAGTTCCATTTTTGATTTCCTCATTTGTTATACTTATAATATAACATGTTTTGGATTGCTTGTCAAGTAAAAAGTTAAAGTTTTTTTATTCTTTCTCACTCATTCATCCTTTCTTATGTTTATAATATAACATGTTGGAGATGAACTGTCAAGTAAAAAGGCAAACTTTTTTTATAAAAGATTCCTGTTCTCTAATTGACTGCATTTTTACTTCGAACCAATCGTCTTTGACATCGCCAGCCTCTTTTACTCTCTCCGCCCACTCTATTTGAGTAGTCATGTATTTACTTAGATGCTCTTCGGTATCAAATAGGTAAGTTGAGTAATCCATTCCATCTCTTATTGATTTCTCGTATTGGGGAAACAGTTTGATTGCTGTCTTATACACATGTCTATAATGTCTTGCATCTTGCAAGTGTGTTTCTTCGCTGAAGTGGACGTAGACTCTAGGTGAGCCAAACTTTTCCTTTGTTTGTAGCACTGCTATGTTAGTCAGTGGCACAATCTCTGTCGTGTAAGGTTTGTGTCTCGGACCAATCAGTGCATAGCCAATCCAGTTGGCAATTGTCCCTATTGTTTCGAAGTAGTCTTTGTGTTCTTCACTTTGACTGCCCCACATGCTGTAATAAATTTGATCAACCATTTATCCTCCAATGTTTGTTCTCATATATATAATGTAACATGTTGAGGATGTCTTGTCAAGTTTTTTTCCAAACTTTTTTTTCCTTATCCCAAGCATACTCGTTGAGATCAATTTTCTTTCGACTTGCATCAAAAAACTCAACTGTTGCTATTTTGCTAGAATGTGTGAGGACGATTCTAAGTATCTGCCCTACTCTATTATCGATTTTAACTAAATCACCTTTCATTTTCAATTTCCGCTAGTGCATTTTGAAGTCTCAATATGAGATCACTTATTTCAAAAAGTTTTCTGGAGATAAATCTCATTTGCTCTTCAGAACAATGACTTGCTTCATATACAAACTTAAGAAGAAGAGTGTCTTCCAAATCCATGAGTCTGTTAATTTCTGATTTTATTTTTGTCTTATTCATCACCAACTCCCGTGTCTATAATAAATATCATCCGAAAGGTCCGAAAGAAGTTTTTATTTTACTCTTGAATGAAGTGTGTATAATGCATAGAGTAGAAGTGGTTTTCTGTGTCAGAAAGCCAGATTGCAAATGAAGTTTCGCGATCATTATTCTTGTTTTCTCGGACAACTTGTTGACATGATGGAATTAGATTTTCATCATTGTCTATATCCTCTTCGTCAATATTCATCATATATAAAGACTCTGTAGTATTTTGGATTCGATACAGTTTTATTTCATCATCTGAATCCATAAGTCTATACCCAATCGTACAGATTCTTGAAATCTCTCTCTTCTCATGCAACTTTCCAAACACAGGGGCGGTGTGTCTCAAAAACATTAAGTTTTGAATTGTGCTATAAATAAAAAAATTGACTTTTTCGTAGTAGTTTGATGGCGAACCCGTACCAGCAATGGAGAACATCGTCTTATTGTCTAAGATTATCATTTCTTCTATCACTCCTGAGCGAGTGTATTCTTGTAGTACTCCAAAATGTACTCGATGCCTACGTCTCTCAAGTTTAGATGCGAACTCAAGATCCGGAATGACATAGACAACAGTGGTCTTATAGGCCCCCAGAGCCTCTAGGGCTCTCAGTGATGCTCCGGCAACCTTACCACTACCGCAAACAAATAACATGGCTTCATCGTGAGATTTGAGCCCTCTCTGTTTAAATTTAATTGGCAGCTTGTCATACTCTTCAACGGTACTCTTCTTTTCGATACCGTCATTTTCGTCAAGAATTATTATTTTGTAATTATTGGTATGTGGCCTAAAGAGTTCGGCTATATTCTTTCCTGCCTCTCCTAATCCTACTAAAATCATCTCACTCTCCTGTTTGTTATATATAATATTGGTATTGTAACTATCTTTTCTGAAGCAAAGATGAAAACCCTCACTGATGGTAGACTAATCTCGTTTGGATATGGAAACACCTCTAAGACAATTGCAACGTCGCCGTTCTTGTAACCAAAAAGGGCTCGTTCGTCCCAAGGGCTTTTCGAAATTGTTATGAGATCACCTTTCTTCATCTAAGTCACTCAATAATTTCGTAAAGCTCTGCAGTACTGGGTGTATAGCTTGACTGTGAAGAAAGAATATTTCGCAAACTGGGTCTCGAGAGTTTATTGTTCCAAGCCTCACTTTCACAACCAATCCTATATGGCCCGTGGTATATGTTGACCAAGACCAGTCAGGTAACGACTCAACTATAATTATTAGATCTCCGGATTTCATTAACCACCTCGAACTCACTATCCCACATTGGCACTTCGGTGTCATCCGGAAGCAGAACCCAATATATAGTATATAGTGCGCCAAGGGGTTCAGATTTCACTATTATCCCATATGTACCATCGGTATATCCAGATGTTTGGCAGTTGTGTAGAACAACTAACTCACCTACCATGTAAAATTCCTCATGTCTCCAAGATTCTTGCCAACTGAGCAATTCACCTTAAACTTACCTAGTTTCGTATCGGAAAACATTGCCTTTAACATTGGGATCATTCTCCTGTCATCTTTGTGTAGGTCGATGACAACGCTATCATGAACAACGAAAGCAACATGGGATCTCGTTGACCTAAGAAAGTTAGAAATTTTGCAAAATCTGTCAAGAGTGTTGTCTGAGGAAGCCGATTGTAATAAGTAGTTGAGTGCTTTGCGAACGGGACAAGCAATTGTTCTGCCGAAAGGGGTTTTAATCTCTTCTCCGTCAAAATACTTTTCCAAGAGACTTTCTCTGTTGTAGAAATTCGATTTAATAGTTTTGGATTCAGGGTTGTAGAGCCAAGCAAATAATTTTGTTTTAGCCTCTTCTCGGCTAAGTTCTTGTTTAAAAATGTTTTTAATGTTCCATTCATGAATATCTTCCTCTGGTTGTTCATATTTTTGTAGTGCTAGCATTGTCCTAACTTCCGCTGCGTTGAAATCAAGTTCTAAAAATACATCGTTGTTTGGTCGAACATGCTTCTTCAGTTCTCGTTTAAGATTTAAGATTGGAAAAGAGTCTCTATTTGTCGTAAGTCGACCTGTAATCGTTCCAAAAATATTATAATCAACATGCGGTATTGTTTCGCCAAATTGATCGTAAAGATGTTTTGCTTTCATGTCGTCTGCAGCATGGCAATAAACAGCGAAAGAGTTTAGGTTCACTGGGTGTGCTTTAAGTTCCTTTACGGACGCTTGCACGTTTTTTAATAAATTATAGTGTTCAGGTTTGGGATGATTTTCGAAAACCCAACGAGTAATTTCATTCTTAGTGTCATAATAATACTTCAAATGTTTTTGTGGGATCATGTCGTAAAAGCAAGTATTGCTTAGATCGATTTTGGATGTCGTAATAGCTTTGTAGTGACTCTTCAGGAGGTTTTTAGCCATTACCCAGCGATCCACCAGTGGTTCGGGACAAACGTCGCTGAGCGACTGACCAGATACCAGTAGTTGAGCATAATCAATGTCTTGTCCAAACAAATGATCTGAGTAGCTCCATGTTTTTGTTAAACCATTTGGGATTTTATCCCAGACAAACTGTCCACTGAGATAAGCACCTGCACAGTCTAGTTTATTGTCTAAAAGTTGAAATAGCATTTGTCCTCCATACTAGTAAGACCCAACGCTACCTCCTCGAGAACTAGCCCCAACTTGTTGTCGTTGAGATTGCGTTTTGGTCTTGTCTTCAAAATTTGATTTTGCATCATCATAACCATAGTCCTTGTTCCAGACCTGATTACGGAATACTCTATTAGTATAACCTATTGCTTCTTGTTTGTCAACCTTTTTCATGAAATATTTTGATTTTTTATAGATGGATTTAAGCTTGTTCTCTGAAAAGGGGGACCCTTCTTCATAATTTCTCATTCTGATATACATATCAATCTCTTTCAAGTCAGAATAGAGTCTTCTATCATACGGTACTGGCGACAACCTGATGTATTCTGAAACAGTTTTTCCGCATTGCACCGAGACAACTTTGGTTTGGGAGTTTTTCTGGGCATATTTATTATAATATATATTAATATTAGTATATAAGATATTATTATCTAATGTATATGTTTTAATATATCTACTATTGAATAAAGAATTTAAATTATATAAATTATATGATCGCCTTATACTTCTTGTTGCTGGAGAACTGACATCAAATAATAAAATGTTTGGATTGTCATGTAATATAGAGAAGCCCATGTTTAGGCAAAGATTTTTAAAGTAGCCAAATGTTGGATGGTCAATTATAGAGTTTATTTTTTGTTGATCTGCGTCATATGGGATATTGGCATATGAAAAACCAAGACCTGTATCTAAGATCCTGGATTTATTAGAAGCCATCCATTTTGTCAAGGTTATGGGTATATCTATGGGATTATTTAGTAGAAAATTAAAAAAGTTGTTGACATAGTCTTTATAAGATGCTATACTGGTAATACCAACTATGTTTGGTATGTGTGTTTCGTTGTAAAACCGGAGGATATTCCCCAAGTATTCTCCATACTTTAACCTAGGATCAGTGTATGAATCAACCATTCGTAAATTAGAAAATGCAGAACCATCGACAGAGATCAGCCCCTTCTGAATAGCTGTTGTAAAGTTCAGTCGCATCAAAGAATAGGCATCGGCAACGAAGTCAAAGACACGACCATGTTGAGTTTGAACCATGAAGTCTTCATTGGGAATAATCGAATTATTTTGGTCGTCAATAACTCCATAGTGGACCCTCTCTAAGAAGTTCACATCCATAATCATGTTTGGACCAACACCACTATTTTCAGCATATGCTTGCGATTTATATTTGGCTCTCCCGATCATTCTTTTGATGGTCGTAGACTTGTTGTTTGTGTCGAAAATTCTAGTCATATTTGTGTTCCTCGGGTTGGGTTACGGTGATGGTGAAGTCTCTGGAGCCCTAGCTGGGGTAGGTGCTCCGGATGGAGTGCCACCTGTTGGAGCGGCTGCAGCACCGCCGGCATAAATTCTGTCAAAGTTTTCACCTTCGATACCTGTCGCTTCTTCCAGTTCTGATAATCTGTCAATCAATGAGTTTCTAATTGTCAAGCACTCAGTTGATTCTCCTGCATACTTATCTTCATTCGGTTTGCGTCTAAACTCATCTCCAATGGCATCAGTTCCTAAGAACTTAGTTGACACGCTAATCTTGAACCCATTCCATACATTCGTCTCTAGGGAATATTTGACACTCTTTATTACATAGTAGCCGCCAAAGCCCAAGATATTTGCTCTTGTGCTTGCTTTGTGTGGATCGGATTCACCCAGTGCATCCTGAGGAAAGTGATGTTCGATCTCCCCACTCCAATCGGTTAGTATAAAGTTTATTATGACACCTGGATACAAGGAAGTTATGGCTTTTGGAGATTTGATGTCAAAACTTAGATCATACACGTTGGAGAGTAGACTTAAGTTTCCAAAGTTTGTATTGAAGTATCTGGCCTCTCTCAAGTGTGGAGAGTCGGTCTTAGAAAAAGATACATTAGAGATATAGTTTGTGTCTTTGGTGTTGTTTCCATAATACATAGTCATCGTATAAGGATCGTCCTTTAGCTTTCCAGCTCTTTCATATTTTAATTGTCTAAAATATGATGGAAATTGTTGATAGATGACGCAATAATTCTTTGACTGCGCGACTTTTGAAGAAACATTTTTGGTCATTAAGATATTTGGCTCACCTGGTAACGACTCTCCTGGTCCTCCAAGTGCCAAAGGGTCTTTTGGGTCAAAATAAGCACCTCGTGGTGGGAACATGCCTTTGGATTTGAACCAGTCCTTTCGATGATCTACAAAATATGAGGCTCTCAGTTGCGGAGCTGTCTCATCGGGCGCCAAAATGGAAAAGCAAGTGTCATATATTATATCATTGATAAGTCTTTGAGTCAAATCTTTGATAAATAAACCAACAGGGTAAGATGTGAGGCCTTTGCTGATGATGTTTTGGTGAAACCATTCCATAAAGAAGAACATGTCTACAGGTATCCTGACTGGATTTATAGTTATGGTCTTTGTTATATCGTTTGGATCGGGTACTGAGAATGTTCCAACGACAAAACGAAGATTAAGATTTTTTCGAAAAGTTTTCATTTCTGCACTCTTGGGTTGGTAGAGACATGCTAAACTCTCATACATTAGATCTCCCAAGTAAAAGAAGTGATTTTCTCCACTTGCCGAATCTAATGTCAGTTTGAATCCTTCCTCACCAACCCTTAAGTCTCCTTCATTAGATTTAAGATTGGTGAACACGTCTTGCCAATATTGCATGGTTGTATCCTCTGCAACATTTAGTTTTATATTTCCAAGTTTCCTAGCTCCAGTTAAATAAATTTGCTTTGGACTCAATGAAGTTCCAATTACGTTACTTTTTACTTTGTCTACATCCCACTCGTATCCATATACTCTTCCGTTCTCAAATAATCTTTTTATTATGGAGCCATTATTGATGTTGTCTTGAGCCTCAATTCTATCTGTTTCTCCAATTATCTGAAACATATCTCTAGCTATTTCATCAGAGCAACCATTTTCGATAATATTGTCATTGGCCTCTTTTCTTCTGTTGTATCTTTTCATGATTATATCATCCCCAGCCAAGGCATCGTTATAGGGATCCTTCATTGACTGTTCAAAATAACCAGCATAGTTGATAGTTAGAGACGTCTTGCCTGAAGCGTCATCTGATCTTTTTAGTGTGTGATCTATTGTAGCCAGATCAATAATCATTGCATCTTCTGTGTTGCTCGTTCCAAGACTAATTGCGTCCCCATCGTGTTCTAAAGACCAAACCTTTAGTCTTATTCGTGAGTACTCCGGAGAATACTCTCTCTTTATGGGACTGTTGCCCTGTGCAATGGTCTCTATGGTCTGAGTAGCTGGTAATGTAACCAGATCGTATAGCTTTAGCTCTATGAGTTCTTCTTTGCCTTCTCGCCCTATCTTGACAAAAGAACAAACCGCATCGATAGACTTTAAGTTGTCTAGGTTTATATTTAAGGTTACTTTAACATCTTTACTAGCAGTAGATGGGTTGGTACCATTATAGTCAATGTCGATTGTCTTTATTGCATACCCATAACCATTGCTCATTGTCTGTCTTACTATTTTAGCCCTGTCTCGGGTCGTGTTTCGTTCGATCACCGATTGAGACAATTTGAAATCATCAACATTTGTTGTTAGGTATATTTCACTCTCCCTCAATTCATTATTCTCAGGGTCAGTATAGACCCAGAAAAGTTTATGATATAGATTGTCGGATCGACTGCCGGGACTGAGTAGGAAATTTTTAATTCTCTTGGATGTAGTACAGACATTTACCAAAGTATTTGGATCAAACAAAGCAGCACTTTCGACCACAGGCATTATCCTTCCCCCAAAAGCTTGTTTGTCTGCACCATAAGAAGCGTCAATCCACTCAAGTGGGTATAGGTTAAACGGACTATAGTCATTTATCAAGCTCGATACCAGCGCGCATTGTCGAATATTTAAAAGCTGTTCCTCTGATAGGTCGTCATATTCCAAACTGGTATCGGTTGGTATCGAACTGGCTTCGGTGACAACATTGAGCTTCTTTGCTTGGTCTATCGATAGATTCTTGACGTCTTTCGCAAGAATCGGGTCATTATCTTCATCTTCCAATTCTATAAATTTATCGACGAAAAGAGAACCTAGGTCATCGTAGGAATCTAGAGAAGATGGCTGTCTTCCGCCCATGAACATGTATTTTACTTGATCTAACTGCATAGATGCAATAGTATTCATTAGTTTCTTTTTTGCGGCTGGATCTGATGAGAATAAGGATAACTTGTCTCCGATTCCAGCAATGATTAATGCTTGCGCAGGATCGCTTCTGTCTAATGTTCCAAGGTAGACTGCTACTTCATCTTTTATTTTCTTTAAGATAACTTTTTTAAAGAATTGTGTTGTCGTGGGAGCTTCAAGCTCTGTTTTTCCTGCATATTTTTTAAAGTATTGTCTTACAAGCCATGCGTCATCACCATCAGCTGCTTCGAGATCGACTGTTTTATTTGTCAATATGAAGTTTCCGCCAATGAGAACTCTCTGAAAGTTCGTCAACGCGTTTATGTATTCTTGGCTATCTTCGTCACGTTCAAGTCCAAAGCTTGTAGGTATGATAAAATCTTTTGGTGCTGTCATCTCAACAACTCCACGATTTGATTAGGTTTTGATGGTATGTTAACAACATCTCCGATTGAGTAGTGAGCATCGGTAGGTTTTCCATTTAATATACCAATAATCCACCAGAATTCGGTAGATCCATAGTATTTTTGAGATATTTTGAACAATTTATCGGAAACATTCCAGACATGTTCAGCTAAGATGTCAAACTCTTGCCCTTGAAGATCTTCAAAGGTTTTTGTCCTTACTATTCTCAACACTTTTATTCCTCGATTGACTTTGACCTCGGAGTAAGTGTCGCTATTGATAATTGCATTATCATTATTTGGATATTTTGGCATTATTACCTACCTATTTTTATTGTTTTTTTGTCCAAAGGAAAGAGTGGATATTCGTCTTTGTCTATTGGGGATCTCGTTTGGAATTTTGGTAATTCATAGTAATTATTATTGTTATCATCTACGTTCACAGTGTAATTTCTAATCAGATCGTTTCTATTGTACAACATATTCATGCTGATGGTCATAGCTTTTGGATATAATCGAACACCCTCCGTGAAGAACCCCGCTTCCATGTCAAACTCAACATCCAAGTCTTTCATGTATAAAGGTATAGCGCCCTCAAACATGTGATATCTATTTCCAGAGTCCGCTGGTGGACCAGAGTTTGGTCTCTCAACCATACTTGGAATGTAGAACATTAGTTTTGATACATAATCTTCGACCTCCATCCTATTTCCGTTCTCCAATCTAGACAAGAGCTTGGTTCCATCATCGTACTTCTTTAGGAACATCCTCATTAGATATTGAATTTTTACGCAATTCTTCTTCGCTTCGACTAAACTCTCTGAAGGTACGTTAAATTTTAGAGTGTAATCTATCGACTCGAAAGAAACACCAGTCTGATTTACCTTGCTAAAGATTGATGAATTGCCATTATCTGCTTGTTCTATTTTGGTTGATATTTTTCTAGAAAAATCTTCTATGAATGGCCTGAATACTACCCACCTGGGTTTTCTTTTGAGAAGTGGCGTGGTTGTATTTTCAGCACCAACAGTGTTGGATATGAATATGTAAGTGTTTGTTCTGGGAGCGGCAACGGTTGATATTATTCCTGTTGGAGATTTTATATCATTTACGTCGTCACTGTAAAGTTTGCTTCGATGTACATCATCTAAGATTACTTTTGTGTCCGTCCCAGAAGAGTCAACACAAAAGGGAAATAGTCCATTATCATAGTCCGAGTAGTGCCCATTCAACTGGAATGGTTGGAGGGCTTTGTGGTTTTTTAAGGGATGATATTCATCAAACAAAGT
>Ga0209383_1001993_pt1 | contig 12356 bp, 13 predicted proteins | sample CoawatmetaG02DNA_FD_187510 | JGI IMG/M metagenome (GOLD analysis project Ga0209383, IMG submission 187510) | Marine microbial communities from the West Antarctic Peninsula - Coastal water metaG029-DNA (SPAdes) (version 2) | ecosystem: Environmental > Aquatic > Marine > Coastal ... | reverse complement strand
TATTTATTAGGTTGAAAAATACTTAGTTTTGCAAAGTTACTTTGACTACCTTTTTTTTTATTTCCTGCTCTTTTTTTTGATGGCATAATTAGTCTCTATTATATTCTTTTTTATATTCTTTTTTTTCGTACTCATCTTTTTTTGAAAAATATTTAGCTTCTAAATTAAATTTTTTAACTTTAACCGTCATATATCTTAGAAGATTTTTATCAATTGCTTCATTTTTTTCTAATTCATCAATAATTTTTCCAGAACCCTTAATTTTAAAGTGCATATAGATGCCTTTTTTATTCTTTTTAATAATGTAAGCTAAATTTAACAAACCCCAATCTTCAGTTTGTACTATTTCACCTTCATTTTTTTCTACAATTTTAGAATATTTCTCAGTTAACTGCTTAACTTGAGCTGGGCTAGTATCTTGTCTAGCAACTATTGTGTGTTCGTATAAATTCATAATTGTTCTTTAATAAAAAGTGAGGATATACTATTATAATTATTGAATTACAACACTTAAAACCATAATAAACTTTAGATATTTAAATGTTTTCTGTTATTTTTCCAGGTCAAGGCTCACAATTAGTAGGTATGGGTAAAGACCTACACGCTAAATATAGCTTAGTTCAAGATCTATTCAAGGAAGCAGATGATACACTTGGTTTCTCGCTATCAAGCCTTATCTTAAGTGGCCCTAAAGAAGAATTGGACTTAACTGAAAATACCCAGCCAGCAATATTTTTGCTCAGTTACTCAATATTCAAGTTAATAAAAGAAGAATTTAAAATTGATTTAGTGAAAGCAAAATTTTATGCAGGACATTCTTTAGGAGAATACACCGCATTAACTGCAGCTGGGTCATTATCATTTTCAGATACTTTAAAAATATTAAAAATTAGAGGTAATGCAATGCAAAACTCCGTTCCAAAAGGAGTGGGTGGAATGATTGCGGTTTTGGGTTCTGAAATTGAATTAATAAAAAAAATTATTGATGAGAATAAAAATAAATATGAATGCTTTATTGCAAATGACAATTCTGTAGGTCAGATTGTTTTAAGTGGAAAAGTTGAAGATCTGGAGAAAATTATGGTTGATTTAAAGGCTTCAAATATTAAAAATATTAAATTACCAGTTAGTGCTCCGTTTCATTGTAAATTGATGAATAACGCAACACTTGTAATGAAAGAAGAGATAGCAAAATTAAATTTTAATGAACCTAAAAATATCCTTATTTCAAATGTCACAGGAAAAGAAATATCCAATTCAAATGAACTAAAAGAATTACTAGTTAAACAAATTGAAAGTAGTGTTCGTTGGCGTGAAAGCGTTTTATTAATGATTGAGAAGGGTGTTACAGAGTTTATAGAAATAGGACCTGGTAAAGTTTTATCAGGATTAATAAAGAGAATTGATAGAAATGTTAAAGTTAGTGCAATAAATTCAGAAGAGGATATAAAGTTAATTAATATCAATGAGTAGCTTAAAAGATAAAAATATTATAGTCACAGGTGCCTCAGGAGGAATTGGTAACTCTATAGTTGAGAGGTTAAACCAAAATGGTGCAAATATTTTAGCTACTGGCACAAGAATGGAAAAGCTAGAAGAATTAAAAGAAAAATTTAATAATATAAAAATTCTTAAATTTGATATTTCTCAACATGATAAAATTGAAGAATTTATAGAAAATGCAACAAGGGAATTAGGTGGGTCATTAGATTGTATTGTTAATAATGCGGGTATTACCAAAGACAATTTAACTATTAGAATGAGCTTAGAAGAGTGGTCAAAAGTTATAAATATTAATTTAACCTCAACATTCTTAATGTGCAAATACTCAATAAAAAAAATGCTAAAAAATAAATCTGGAAAAATTATCAATATAACTTCAGTTGTTGGGCATACAGGCAATGTGGGTCAGGCAAACTACACAGCATCTAAAGCGGGTATAGTTGCAATGTCAAAAAGCTTAGCAATTGAATACGCAAAAAAAAATATCAATGTTAATTGCATATCACCAGGATTTATAAGCACCGCTATGACAGACCAAATAGATGAAAAATTTAAAGAAACAATAATTGCCAAAATTCCATCTAATAGACTAGGTAAACCTGAAGATATAGCTAATGCAGTTAATTTCTTAAGCTCAGATCAATCAGATTATATCAATGGAGAAACTTTACATGTTAATGGTGGCATGTATTTGGGTTGACAAAACTACTTTTTAAACTATTAACGAAATATAACAAAAAGGAACATTATGTCAGAAGATATTTCAAGCAAAGTTAAAAAAATTGTAGCAGACCACTTAGGTATTGATGAAGCTAAAGTATTAGACGATTCAAGTTTTATAGATGATCTTGGAGCAGATAGTTTAGATACAGTTGAGTTAGTAATGGCTTTTGAAGAAGAATTTGGTTCAGAAATTTCAGATAGTGAAGCTGAAAAAATTCTTACTGTAGGCGATGCTGTTAATTTTATATCGGGAAAAGCAAACTAGAAATTAAATGTCCATAAAAAAAGATGGGATAATGGTAATTTTATCATCCCCATCTGGGGCAGGTAAAACAACCTTAGTAAAACTCCTCGCTAAAAATAAAAATTTTTATATTTCAGTTTCTCACACCACAAGAAAACCTAGACTTAACGAAATTGCAGATAAAGATTACTACTTTGTTAATCATGATAAATTTGAAAATTTAATAAAAAACGAAGAGTTCTTAGAATATGCAAAAGTATTTAATCACCTTTACGGAACAACTAGAACACCGGTTATTGAAAAATTAGAAAAAAGTGAAAATGTAATATTTGATATCGATTGGCAGGGAGCTGATCAAATTAAGAATAAAAAATTAAATTATAAATTAATTACTTTTTTTATTCTGCCTCCTAGCAAAGAAATATTATTCGAAAGACTATCAAATAGAGATATGAAAGATAAGTTAATAGTAGAAGAGCGCATGAAAGAATTTAGTAGAGATGTTTTGCATTGGATTAATTACGACTATGTAATTATTAACGATAATCTAGAAGAATGTTATTCGAAAATTAGCAGTTTAATTGATGCTGAAATTAATAATGGTTCAAAAGATTATGATAAAGATTTCATCAGAAAGCATGTTGAAAAACTAACCTCTTAAGTCTTCATATTCTTTTACAAGTTTAAAATATGTTTCAGGTTCAAGGTTTTGAGGCCTAAGATTAAGATCAATGTTAAATTTTTCTGCAACTCGTTTTCCATCGGTAAAAACTTGATTGAAGGGTTTTTTTAACATTTTTCTTCTTTGACTAAAAAATATTCTAGTAATCTTTTCAAGGTTTTTAGGATCCTTTAATTCAAAAAAGTTTTTCTTTGGGGTGAATAAAAGCAAGGAACTATCTATTTTAGGTCTTGGTGAAAAACTTTGCGGCTTGATATCTATTATTTTTTCTACATTCAATTTCCAACTAGATAAAATTGATAGTCTGCCGTACTTAGAGTTATTAAATTTTGAAATAATTCTATCAGCAACTTCTTTTTGAAACATTAAAACAAGACTTTCAAACCAAAAGTTTGAACCAATATTAAGAATCCACTTAGATAAGATTTCAGTCGATATGTTATATGGTAAATTACCAAAGACAGATAATTTTTGCGCTGAGATCTTATCCTCAGATACCTTTAAAATATCATCATTGATAATTTCTAATTCAGTATCAAACTTTTCTTTTAGCAATATGGCTAATTCATCATCTTTTTCTACAACATAGAGCTTCTTTGGTTTTTGCTTCAGAATATATGTAGTTAGATTTCCACTCCCTGGTCCAATTTCTAAAACCTCTTTGTTAGTAATATCTGTAATGGATACAATTTTTTCAAGCACCTCTCTATCTATCAAGAAGTTTTGCCCAAGACTTTTTTTGGCTTTTATATGCACTTATTTATCCAAAAATTTTAAAGCTTGTATTAAGCTTTTTGGATCAGATAAATTTTTTCCCAACATAGAATAATTTGGACCATGGTCGGGGGAAATACGAGTAAACGGTAAGCCTAAAGTAATATTAATAGCATCAAAATTAAATAAAGCCTTCATAGGAGAAAGTACTTGATCATGATACATGCCAATTATTACATCATAATTTTTTAATAATGATTTTGTAAAAATAGTATCAGCAGGAAATGGCCCATTTATTTTAGTATTTTTCAATCTTAATTGTTTAATAGCAGGAATTATTATTTTATCTTCTTCAGAATTTTGAAAATTACTTTCACAATGAGGGTTTAACCCAGTTATTGCTATTCTTGGAAGCTTATTGAACTTTATTTTATAAAAGTTATTAATAAGTTTAACTTGAGTATATATTTTTTTTTTTGTTATTTTCTTATGAACATTTTTTAAAGCCAGATGTGTTGTTAGAGGACTAACAGATAAATTTTTATTAAATATTAACATTGCAACTTTATCTCTTTTTGTTTTTTTTGCTAGATATTCTGTAATACCTAAAATTTTCCCTTTTAAAAAATATTTTTTTGAAACAGGACCATTAATGAATTTCGAAAAATTATTTTGCTTTAGAACATTTAAAGCTGTTTCAAATATCTCGTCTATGTATTTATTTGATTTAGTACTAATTTTCTCAAAACATTTTTTAAAGTTATAATCGACATTAATTACATTAATTTTACTATTATTTATTTTAGAGAAATTTCTTAACTTTTTATCAATATCATTTATTTTAAAAGCATAACCTAGTTTTTGCATTTGAGCTTGAAGCAGCTTTTTGGAAACAATAATTATCAACGGTGATTTATATTTATTATTTTTTATACTTTTAAAAAAAATTTCTAAAAAGACACTATTTGGTTCACCACTTACAATGATTATTGGTTTCTTACCCATTAAAATCTAAATTTTTTTTTATTTTATTGTAATAAATTTTTGAATATTGATTTAATTGTCTGTTACGTTCATAATTAATTGCTTTTTTAAATTCATTTTTTATATCAACAGTAACCTTTGTATTTTTTGTATTTATCAATTTTAATATCATTATACCATTAGATAAAATTATAGGTTCTGTAATTTCACCTATTTGTAAGTTAACTATATTTTTTTTAATACTATTATTAAGTGAATTTTCATTTATCCATCCAATATCACCACCAATTTTAGCTGACTCAGAATAACTGTATGTAGCAGCACTATTTTCAAATCCTATTTCATTTATACTTTTAACTACTTCGTTATATTTTCTTTTAATATCTTCTTTGTTTTTTACTTCAAAAATAATTTCAGATAATTGATATTCTTTTGTTTGAATTTTGCTATTTTTTAGAATTTCCTTTTTTATTTCAGACTCATTAATACTTATCTTAGAGCTATACTTCTTTATAATTAGCTCATTCCACAATGCGTCAATAGTAATTTTAGTTTTAATATCAATTATTTTTAAATCATACTTTTTTAAATATATTTCAAATTCATTTATTGATTTTAAGTTTAGTCTTAAATAAATATTTTTTAATAACATGTCAGAATAGTCTTCGTTTAATTTTATTTCTTTAAAATTTTTTTTTATTTCTATTTTTTTTATTTTTTCCCTAATTATAGATTCATTGGAAATACTTAGTATTTTATCTTTATCCAATTCATTTAAAGAATTATTAAGAGCTATTAAGTATTTAAACTCATTTTTAATATCGATATTTGTGATAATTTCGTTTTCTATATTATGAATTATTTTTGATTCTAATGATTTTGCGTTATTCAAAGTTAAACACAATAATATTAAAAAAAAATATTTTTTCATTAATCTATTCTATCCTTATTTAGGATCATTTTATTAGGCGAATATGTATAGAATGGCACAATCGTTATTGAAAAAAATAGCTGCTCACTTGGCTTTATGTCACCATCTGTATAATATTTTTTGTCATATTTAATGCTAGCAACCAAACAGTCATTTTTATATTCGTATATTAAATTGTAATATTCTGTTAAATTGATCTTTCGATTTCTTCTTGTTCCAAATGATATTAAATTTTCATCATTAAAATTATATTCTGTCTTATTCTCAATCACATTAGCATCCCCTATAACACCTGCCGTTTCTAAATATTTAAATTCAGTACTAAAATTGTTATAATTAAATATTGTATTTAAAGAATTGTATTCAATAATATCCAGGCCGTTTGTTAATGAAAAATCGTAATCTAATGTAATAATTTCATTAGGTGTAAAAAATATTTTTCCAAATATATTTGAACTTTTTTTATTTATGGTGCTGTCAATTGGTATATTAATCTCTTCATCAAATCTAAAAACTGTTGCAAGTTTAAAATCAAAGTATTCTTCTATTTCAAGAATTCTATTTTTATTATTGGTTTTTTCTGTTTTAAAATTTAATCCTAACGTTATTGACTCACCACTCTCAAAAGAATTTCCTAAACTTAATCTATCTGGATTAAATACGTTATTAACGTCAATTCTTCTTGATTCACTTTTGTTATTTTTCATATCATGTGGGCTTAATTTTAGTGATAATTTTGGCTCAAATGTATTTAAACTATCTAGGTTCTTTTTTCTTAAGGGTAGTGATGCGTTATAAATATATGAGCTCATTAATTCAGATTGTGGACTGTTCTTGAACTGTGTACTATTTTTTCCTATTGAGTTAATATTTTTCAACAGGATTTCGAAATTTGTTTTAATTCCTTTGTCAAAAAATAAATCTAAAGACGTAAAGTTCAAATTATTAGAAACAGAAGATGTGCTAATATTAGTATTTTTAAGCGTATTATGTCCATTTGAATTAAAATAAAAACTTCCATTTATGTCTTTTGATTTAAAGCTTTTTGAAAAATTATATGATGGTAAAACATATTGATATCTATCTGAATTCGAACCATTTAAGGTTTCATACATTTCAAACGATCCAATAAAATCATAATCTTCATGAGCAAGATCTAATTTAATCTCTGATTCTAGAACTCCAGAACTTCCTAAAATTGGAGATTGCATAAAATCAAATAACTGGAGATAATTATCGTTCGAAACGCTTTCATAACTTATTTCCAGTAGACTATTTTCAAAATTTTCTAAACTAAGCTCAACTTTCGTATTTGAAAAAAAATGTGACCTTGTGTCTTTTTTGTCATTAATATTTGAGCTATGACCTTTTGTAATACTAAAGTCAGCAATTGTTCTACTATTTTTTGTTTTTTGTCTATACTCAGATTGTAATATAATTTTATTGTCATTAAATAATCTAGGTTTAATTGTCATATCTATTTCGTCTGATAGTACTAAAAAATAAGGTAAATATATAGAATCTCCCAATGTATTATGGTCTCCTATTTCTGGCTTCAGCAATCCAGATTGCCTTTTGACGCTTGGGTCGGGGTGGAAAAACTTAGGAAAATATGCTACTGGAAAATCATATAGTTCAAGCCATGCATTTCTGTAGATAATGCTTTGATTAACTTTATCATGATGAATTTTGTCAGCTCTCATTTTCCAAGGAGGGCACTTATCAGTTTTTTTACATGATGTAAAAACACCTTTTTCAAAAAACTTATTTAACTCATCTCCATATCCAGAAACTGAATTAATCCTGGGGTCATTTTTTTTATTATCAAATATTTCTTTGTATAATTTTACACTTACATCTTTAGCTAAAAAATTATTGTTCTTTAAATCAAAAAAACCTGTTTCAAAAAAATATTCATTGCCTTCGTTGTTTGTATTATCGGATGTTATATTGACTTTATTTCCTTTTAACATTTCTTGATTAATTGAATACTCAAATTCATCAAGTTGATAAATATTTAAAAGTTTATCAGTAATAGTAGCTTTTTTTTTTGAAAACAAAATTGACTTATCTCTTAGTAGTGTCATGTCTTCACCTTTAATATTATATTTGTTTGAAACTTTTATAAAAGTTTCTCCTACCGTGTAAATTATATTTTCGTTTTTTAAATAAAATATTTGTTCTGCATTAATGATGGTTTCATTCGCAATATCAAAAATCTCAACATTACCATTAGCTTCAAGTTGATTGGTTTCTTTTAAGTATATAAAATTATCAGATTCTAGCTCCAGATCTGTATCGGTTGTGATTTTACCTCTATTATTGCCTTTATAAATTTTACCATTTTCTAAGATTTCTAAATCAGTTACATTAAAAATAAACTCTTCAGTATAAGCTAATGAAAGTGAATTTAAGAAAAATATAGAAGTAAAGAGTATAGTTATAATTTTATTTTTCATTCAGCCGTATAATAGAGATTAAATTTATTATTGATAATATAATAAAGGGCAAGAAAATTGAAAGGATTAATGGAATTCTTTCGTTAGTACCTAAGATACCTATAAAATAATTTATATAATAAATAATTACTGATAAAAGAATACCGATTATAATTTTAAAAAAATAATTTCTTTGGTAGCCTATATTAAACATAATTACAGCAGAGAAAATTGTTATCAATGTGAGATAAATTGGATAAGAAACAACCCTGTATAAATGTGAGTCAATATCGGTGACTGAATAATTTATTGACTTATAGCTCTTTCTTAATTTTAGTAAATCAATTATGGACAATGATGAAAGATTTGAAAATAAGCCATTAATTTTTTTAAGATTAAAGTTTGATTTTAGAATAAATTCTTCTTTTTTAGTTTTTAAATTATTTTTCACAATATTTGCATTAAGAATTTTCCATTCGAAGGATGCTATATCAACTTTGTTACTTTGAATTATTTTCAAAATATTATAATTTTTATCGAATTGAATTATAAAGACATTTAATAAAAACTTTTTATCTACCTTTTCAGCATTGATTATGTTTATATTTTCATTTATTTCATCTTTAATCCATAATCCATTTTCACTAACTACAGCTAAATATTTGTTGTCATTAGAATGTTTATTTTTAATTAATAAGTAGGAATTTTTTAGAATAGAAGAAAAATTATAAAAAAATACAACAAATATAAAACCAATTAAGAAAGAGTAAAAACTAATAATTTTGATTATTTTAAGGTTGTTTAAACCGCTATATTTAAAAATTTCTAATTCATTTTTTTCTATAAGATTAATAAAAAAAACTTGAGTTGATAATAGAAAAATAAATGGAAGTATTTCAAATATTATAGAAGGCGTGTTTAAGAATGATAAAAAAACTAGATAAAAAAAACCAATATTTGCATCTTTAAAAAATTCTGCTTGCTCAAGAATGTTTGTAATTAAAATAATCGTAAAAAATATAGAAAAAACTTTAAGCAAAGAGAAATTGAATAAGTTAATTAAAAATTTAGTATAAGTTTTCATTTTTAATTTTTTAAAATCTTTAAAAAATAAATATAAATTATAAACATAAGTAAGAACGGTAAAATTAATAAAAATATATTTTGTAATAAATTAGTAGAAACAAATTTTGAGGAAGATTCTAAAAAAACTATAAATAAGAAACCCAAGGTGTAGATTTTATAATTATTAATTTTAAAAGTGGGGTCATCTTTTGATTTTAATATAAGTAGAAGTGAAATTAATATTAATAGAATATTATATATTGGTTTTATTATTCTTGAATATAATTCTTCATAAATTCTCTCTAGATTTTCAGGTATACAGTTATTAATTTTTGTTACATCAGTCTTAATAAATTTATTTTTCAAATTTGTTAGTAATAAAGAACATATAATTAGCTCTAAGGTAGAATTTTCCTGAGTTTTTTGAAATGTAGTAGTTTTTGAATTAAATTTAGAAATATTAAAATCAGTTTTACTAAATTTAAATTCAGAAACGTCTCCATTAGTGTTCTTAATGCTGCTCCCATTAAATAGTACTAATAGTCTTTTGTTATCACGTACTTCAATTAAAGCACTTTTTGCAAATGTTGTTTGCGTTTCATTTGTGTCTGACCTCTCATGCAGGATAATATTTTTTATATTACCGAAATTATCTTTTTCGTCGAAGTAAATTGTTAAATTTTCAATAATATCTATAAATTTTTTTGGTCTTAGTATGCTTTCAAAAAAATCTAAATTAGAAGATCTTATAAAGGATCTTGCCTTGTCCTGCGAGAATGGAGTAACTATCGTGTTTAATATTAAGTTTAAGAGTACAAAAATCAAAGAAAATTTTATAAAAAAGTTTATAAAATTAATTTTTTTTATTCCAAATTTCCAAAATATAATTAATTCGTTTTTATTTTCATATTTAATAAATACATAAGAAAAAGCCAAAAATAATGCAAATGGAAATATTCTACCCAAGATTTTTGGGAAACTAAGCAATGTATAATTGAAATATACAAAAAACCCATGCCCATCCTCAACAACAATATCTAAAAAATTTACGGCCTGTAGTACCCAAATAATTATACTAATAGTTAATATAATTAATAAAAAATTTTTAAAACAGTCATTTGCTAAGTTTCTATATATGATTTTTTTCATTGAAATATGATAAATTAACTCATATATAGCACTCAACTCATTGAGAGTGTATTTAAAATTTATGTCTATTATAATTAATTATTCAAATAATTTTACAAGTAAATCTTCTACTAATCTCGTTCTATTTGTTGATGAAAAATTTAACATAAGTGGTTTAAAAAAAATAATTTCAAATTCTGAATTCTCTTACATAGCTGACTTATTAAAAAATAGTGATTTAAAAAAAGATCTACTTTTTTTTAGAGTTAATTCAAAAAAAACAGTATTTTTAGTGTCTATTAAGAAAGATATAAAAATATCAGATATAGAAAATTTGGGAGCCAAATTTCACAGTTATATTAATTATGATAAGAAAAACGAATACTTTGTAAATTCAGATTCAATTAATAATAAAATAAAAAATTTTGTAGGTTATTTTCTGCATGGCCTGAAATTAAAATCATATGAATTTAATATTTATAAATCAAAAAAAAATAAAAAGATTGTTTCTATAAATGTTATAGGAAATAAGAATAAAATATCCACTAAAGATCATTTAAGGTTTAAAGCTCTAGAAGAAGGAAGTTTTTTTGCAAGAGACCTTGTGTCAGAACCAGGAAATATATTACACCCAGATGAATATGTAAAAAGAATAAATACACTTAAAAAGTTTGGATTAAAAATAAAAATATATGATGAGAAAAAATTAAAAAAATTAGGAATGAATGCTTTACTTGGCGTGGGGCAAGGAAGTATTCGAGGGTCATACCTTGTAACAATGGAATGGAATGGAGAAAAAAATAATTCTAGCCCTCTAGCTTTTGTTGGAAAAGGAGTTTGTTTTGACACTGGTGGTTACTCGTTAAAACCAGCGAAGTTTATGGAGGATATGACTTATGATATGGCAGGCTCAGCTACTGTGGTGGGCTTAATGAAAAATTTAGCATTAAGAAAAGCAAAAATTAATGCAGTAGGTGTTGTTGGACTTGTTGAGAATATGATTAGTGGAAATGCTCAAAGGCCAGGTGACATTGTAAAATCTTACAGTGGCAAGACAATAGAAATATTAAATACAGACGCTGAAGGTAGATTGGTTTTGGCTGATGCTTTAACCTTTACTGAAAAAAAATTTAAACCTAAATTTATGGTTGATTTAGCAACTTTAACTGGTGCCATTATAGTTTCATTGGGTTCTGAATATGCTGGCCTATTTTCAAACGATGATAAATTATCAAAACAATTATTAGAAGCAGGTGATAAAGTAGAAGAAAAGTTATGGAGAATGCCTTTGCATAAAAATTTTGATAAACTCATAGATTCAAAAAATGCAGATATGCAAAATATTAATTATGTAGGTGGTGCAGGATCTACAACTGCAGCACAGTTTTTACAAAGATTTATTTTAAATAAAACACCTTGGGCCCACTTAGATATAGCTGGCATGGCATTTTCAAAATATGGTGGTGCTTTAAATTCAGGTGGAGCAACTAGCTATGGAGTAAGATTATTAAACCAACTAATAGAGGATAATTATGAGTAATACAGAACAAACACTATCAATCATCAAACCTGATGCGGTTGAAAGAAATTTAGATAATGAAATCAAAGAAATGTTTACAAATAAAGGTTTCAAAATTGTTAAAGATAAAAAAATTCAAATTGTAAAAGCTGAAGCAGAGCAATTTTATAAAGTTCATGAAACAAAATCTTTTTATAATGATTTATGTGCCTATTTGTCGTCAGGGCCAATAGTTGTGATGGTGCTTGAGAGAGAAGGAGCAGTTTTGGGAAATAGAGAGTTAATGGGTGCGACCAAACCAGAGGATGCTGCAGAAGGAACTATAAGAAAAAAATATGGAATTTCTATTGATAAAAATTCTGTACATGGTTCTGATAGCGTTGAAAATGCTAAAATTGAGATTGATTTTTTCTTTAAAGATTAAT
>Ga0209383_1001989_pt1 | contig 12366 bp, 13 predicted proteins | sample CoawatmetaG02DNA_FD_187510 | JGI IMG/M metagenome (GOLD analysis project Ga0209383, IMG submission 187510) | Marine microbial communities from the West Antarctic Peninsula - Coastal water metaG029-DNA (SPAdes) (version 2) | ecosystem: Environmental > Aquatic > Marine > Coastal ... | reverse complement strand
ATTTTTTTAAAAAAAATATCTATTTTTGAAATATCTTTTAATCCAGATGTTTCTAGACCTCCAGAAATATCTATAATGTCTGCTATTTCTTTATAATTTTCAAGGCTATCTTCAATTTGAATATTCCCAGCCAGCATCAATTCTTTATTAATTTTAATATTTTTAATTAATTGATGATCGAAGGACATGCTTTTTTCATAACCTTTACTGTCAAATAGCACTATGTCTGCAAGTTCATTATATTCTAAATATTTAACTGTATCATTTTGATCCTTTACAGTTATCGCAACAATAATCTTTTTATTATATTTTTCTTTAATTGATTTAACCTCAGCAGGTGTACAATCATAAAGCTGATAATAGTCGAATGGTAAATCTTTTATTTTTGCTAAAATATTTTCATTAGGTTTAACCAATACAGCAACATATTCTGATTTCCTTTTATTAATTTTTAATAGCTCTTTAAGCTTATCGTGTTCAACAAATCTTATTGATTTAGGCCAATTACAAATAAACCCTATCATCTTAGGTGGGGTAGGATGGGAAGTTAAAAATTCTAAAGTTTTAGAGTCAGAGACCCCACAAATCTTGCAGGGTTGGATCATTGATTTAAATGATTAATTAGTCTTTTAATGTTATTTTTGATGTTACCTTTTACTAATGATCTTCCCATTACAATACCAGAAACTTTATTTTTAAAAGCATCATTGGGAGTCATTACTCTAGACTGATCATTTGCATCATCTCCAGGCAGTCTTATTCCTGGTGTAACAATAAATAAGTTTTTATATTTTTTCCTAACTATTTTTGCCTCTTGTGCAGAGCACACAATTCCAGCTACACCTGATTTTTTTATAAGACCAGCTTGTTTCAATACTAATTGCTCTACTGTTTTGGTGTGACCAATTTCTTTAAGAGATTTGTTGTTAAGGCTCGTTAAGACTGTAACTCCTAATACTTTTAAATTTTTGTTAATTGTTTTAGCTTTTTTTGTAATAGCCTTAAGCATTTCAAGACCACCATTTGCATGCACTGTAATATATCTACATTTTTTTAAATCTTTTAAACTATCCATTGCAGATAAAGCAGTTTGTGGAATATCGTTTATTTTCAAATCTAACCAATAATCTCTTTTAAAATTTTGAAGAAAGGTTCTCCCATTTTTTGAATAAAAAAACTGTAAGCCAAATTTTGGAATTATTTGAAGCTTATTAGTTTTTGTGTCGTTAATTATTTTTTTTATTTCTCTTAAGCTTGATGTGTCACAAGCAACAAAGATATTTTTATTCGTCATTGTTTAATTTTTTAAACATTTCTTTGGACATTTTAAAGTGAATTATTTTCTTTTCCAGTGTATTTACTTTTTCTCCAGTCTTGGGGTTTCGAGATATTCTAGCTTTTTGAATATTTGTTGAAAAGATACCAAAGCCCCTCAATTCAACGCGATCTCCACGTTTTAGAGCTTGTTTAATTTCACTTAGAACAACAGACACAACTTTCTCAAGATCTTTTTTTAGAAAATTGGGATATGATTTTTTGAGTTGGTTTAGAAGCTTTGATTTTACAATAGCCAATTTTTTATTCTTCTTCTTTTTTCTTTTTCTCTAAATCATCAGATAATGATGAGAAAGGTAAGTTTTTACCACTTGCTTCAGAACCATACGTATCTAATGCTACTTTTCTCTCAATCTCTTCAAGTAATTTAATACTTAATGTTACTTTTCTCTTATCTAAATCTAATTCTTGAATTGCACAGTCAATTCTCTCACCACCTGTAAATCTTGTTGGTCTAGCATCAGCTGCGTTAATAGCTATTGCAGATTTTTTAATTACAAAGTCCATTTCACAACCTTCAGGTCTAACTATTAATCCCTTATTGTCTGTTGAAATGATTTTAACAGTAATGGCTTGTTTAACTTTTTTACCATTAAACCAACTGAATGGATCTGGTTGAGTTTGTCTTAAACCAACTCTAACTTTTTGTTCAGCTGCTTTAACCTCTAATACTTTTACTTTTAACTTATCACCGATTTTGTGTTTAGCTAATTCTTCTTCTGCATTTGTAAGGTAAGTAAGATCGTTACAGTGCAAGAAAGCATCAATATCTAATCCATCAATTTTTAAAAATATAGAGTATTCATTTTTGCTAGCAACTTCACCCTCAACCTCAGAACCAACGGGGTATTTACTTTCAAATATTTCAAAAGGGTTTTCAGTTGTTAGACGATGGCTGATCGCAACACGACGTTTCTCTTTATCAATTTCCGTTATGACAACAGAAATTTCGTCTCCCACCTTAAACATTTTTTTTGCTGAAGGGTTTTTCTTTGTCCATGATAATTCTGAAGTATGAAGGAGTGTTGATAATCCAGGTTGAAGCTCTGCAAAAAGTCCAAAGTCCATAAGCTTAACTACCTTAACTTTATAAATTTTGTTTAGTTCATAATTTGAAATATCATCAAAAGGATCAGGAGAAAGTTGCTTCACCGAACAACCAACTTGTAGCTTTTCTAAATCAACACTAATAACTTTTAAATCATGCTTTTCACCGATGGTAAAGACTTCATCCGGATGATTAACTCTTGAGTAAGAAATCTCTTGAAGGTGGACTAAAACATCCAACTCACCATTAACACTAAAGAAACAACCAAATGAGCTATAACCTTTCACTTCCGCTCCTTTGATAATGTCACCTACTTTAAATTTCTCTACAATTTTTATTTTATCTTCTTTCTTAAATGAAGAAATTATTTCTCTTCTGGAAACACATGCATTTCCTCTAACTTTATCTAGTTTAATAAGAGCAAACTTTTGAACTTCTCCCATCAGGTGTGAAATATCTTTCAGGGGCTTATCTGAAATTTGAGAACCAGGCAAAAACATTAAAGATCCAGTCTCAATATGCTCTACAATACAGCCACCTTTAACACGACCTGTAATTTTACCATTGATAGGTTCATTTTTTTCATATGCTTCAACAAGTTTTTCCCAGCCTTGAATTTTTTGTGCTTTAGATGCGGATACTAATACTTCACCTTTTTTATCCTCTAGTCTTTCAAGAAGAACTGAAATTGTTTCACCCACTTTTGCTTTATCAAGCATACCCATGCTCTTTAATTCATTGATATCTAAAATTGGTTCAGACTTTAAACCTGGAACCTCAAGGAATACAAAGTTCTCAGTTACTTTATTTACCACACCAGTAATTATTTTTCCTTCTTCGAGGTTGGCTATTTTAGTAAATTGTGAATTTAGTAGTTTTTCGAATTCTTTTGATACAGGGTTTGAAAGGTCTTTATAAATTTCCATTAAGATTTTAGCTTCCTATTCATAATTTGTTTTATTTTTAAAAAACATGCTCTTTTAGTGTGCTTCGTAGTATTTATCAATACTGAATCTTTTGTTTTCTTTAAGGGGGAGATTTTTCTATTATAGTCACTTTTATCACGTTTTTTGATACTTTCTAACACTTTATTGAAAGATATTTTCTTATTAAGTTCCTTTAACTCCTTATATCTTCTCAAAGCTCTAGTCTTTATATTCGCAGTTATAAAAAACTTAAAATCAGCATCAGGGATTATTTTATAGGTTATATCTCTTCCATCTAGACAAGAACCATTATATTTTTTAGGAGGATGATAAGCACTTTTAATTTGAAAGGCATGAACAAGTTTTCTTATTTTTTTATCTTTTGATATTATAGAAGCCATCGTTCCTACTTCATCTGATAATAATTTTTTATTTTGTAAATTTTTCATGCTTAACTGGTTCATTTTTTTTTTTATCAAGGCATGACTATATTTTTTTTGTTGTGTAAGCTTAATGTTTGCAATCAATCTATAAATTTTACCTGTGTCTAGATAAAACAAATTAAAGTGCTTAGAAATCATTTTTGCTTGGGTGCCAGCTCCTGCAGCAGCAGGTGAGTCTATGGCAACCTTAATCTTATTGATTAATTTCATAATGATTCATTACTTATTTTTTTAATTATTTTAAGAAATGACGGGAATGAAGTGTTTATAGAATCCCTGTCATGAATTTTCCATTGCCCACCAAAACTTAAAGCAGCAATTACACTCATCATGAAAATTCTATGATCTTTTAGGTAATCTTTAATTACTATTTGTTTTGTAATTTCTAAATTAGGTTGACCATAAATTTTAATTGAATCTTTTGTTAACTTTGTTTTAATTCCCATCATATTTAAAATTTCAGAGCCCCAATTTAATCTTGGACTTTCTTTTTGATTTAACTCAGATACATCTTTAAAATAAGAAATTCCTTTTGCTTTTGCAGCAACTAAAAAAATAACTAAAAATTCATCTATAGCACTACTATTTAATTCAGATGGACAATTTATAGCCTTAAGATTACTTGAACTTTTTATCAAAATATTAGCAATCTTTTCACCTCTATAATTTCTTTGATTTTTTAACATTATTTTAGCACCCATTTTTTTTAAGATAGTAACTGCACCTATTCTTGAAGGATTAATATTTACATTCTTAATTAAAAGCCTTGAATTATCTGTAAGTGTTGTAAGTACTATAAAAAAAGCACTTGAACTTATGTCCCCAGGAATTTGATAGTCAAATGCTTTAATTTCTTTTGGTTTTTTAACATTTATAAAGTCATATTTTTTGGTTTTTTTTATTTTAATGGGTATTTTTAAATATTTAAATAGTAATTCAGAATGGTTTCTTGATTTTTTTGCTTTGATAGATGTTATTCCAGATGCATTAAGTGCCGCAAGCATCACGCTACTTTTACACTGAGCAGAGCCTTTGTTTTCTAAATATTTAATACCTCTTATTGAATGAGAACCAAGAATTTTTAAAGGAAGTTTGTTTTTAGTTTTGTAGTAAAATTTAGCACCAAATTTCTCTAAAGGTATTGTTATTCTTGAAAAATCTCTCTTAGATAGACTACTATCACCTATTATTCTTATTTTTTTTGGTGATTTAACCAATAAGCCCAGTATCAGTCTTCCGAGTGTTCCTGAATTTTTAGCATTTATTGTTAAGTTTTCTTTATATTTAAAGCTGTTAATTCCATTTCCAAATATCTCACAAAAATTTTTTTTTATTTTTACTTTTACTCCTAGTCTTTTAATGGAATCTAGTGCTGCCATAACATCTTCAGACATTAAAAGATTATAGCTTTTAGATTTACCAATAGCTTGAGATGCTAATAAAACCCATCTTATACTTAAGCTTTTGTCACCATCAACTTGTATAACTTCATTAAATTTTTTAATTTTTTTTTTAATAAATAAATTTTTTGACATTAGTTGAGTTTAAAAGATTCACCAAAGTAGGCAGATTTAGCCTCAGAATTATTTATAAGTGAAGAGGGTGTGCCTTTAGCTATTATTTTACAATTCGAAATTACTAAGGCTGTATCAACACAAGTTAATAAGTCTCTTGCTTGATGGTCACATATGCAAATCCCAATATTATTTTCTGCTTGCAAGTTTATAATTATTTTTTGAAGCATTTTTATAGTCAAGACATCTAAAGCAGCAAAGCATTCGTCTAGTAAAAGTACCTTTGGATCTCCCATTAGAGCCATAGCAATTACTAACTTTTTTTTTTGTCCACCTGAAAGAAATTTAGCTTTTATAGCTCTTACTGGCTCTAGTTCAAATTTTGAAATAAGAAAGTCTATCTTATTTCTAATTTTATTTTTATCTTCAATTAATATTTCAGCTAGAGCCTTTAAGTTTTCTTCTAAAGTTAGATCATGAAAATATCCACCATGTTGAGGAACGTAGCCAATTTTGAATCTGGTAGTTCTTAAATAAATTGGATAATCGGTAGCATCTTTTTTCTCAAAAAGGACTTTTCCTTTATTAGGTTTTATTAAACCAATAATTAAATTAAAAATTGTTGATTTACCCGCTCCATTAGGTCCCAACATGCCTAAAATTTCACCTTTGTTCAGAGAAAAATTAATTCTGTCTAATATTAATCTATTTCCAAAAGAAAGCGAAATATCTTTTAGCTCCAGCAATGGTTCCTTTTTTTTAAAGAATTTTATTCTAAATTTTTTTGTTATAGACATTTATTGATTATTATTTCCAAAGACTTTAACTGTTTTATTTTTTTGAATCATAAAAATCTTAGAATCTTTTGTGATTAAGTCAATTACAACTTTATCCGCAAGTAGTTTCAAACTTGGAGATGTATATATAATATTTTTTGTCAAAGTTCCTATATTCTTTTCAAAATCTAAATCCATTTTTTCAGCCATCACTTCATTATCAAGATATAGAATCAAGACATCTTCAAAAAAATTAGTTTGAAAAGTTGTGCTATTATATATTGCATATTTTGATGTGATATTTACAGGTTCACTATCTACAGCATATATATCTGCTATCGCATCAGTCATAAATATCGTATCTGGATCTTCCAAACTAATCTCGCCCAATCTAGACTTAATAATATATCGATTTCCACTTTCATCACTAGTATTGTAAATTAAATCTTTGATCAAATTAGATTGATCTTCATTTATTGAAGTGTCAACTTCTAATCCAATTTGAGAGATTTCTTTGGGATCTTGTTTTTTTTCATAAAAATACAAAAAAAACATAACTAAAAAAATACTAACAATAATGATAATCAAAATTAATTGAGTGATTAATTTCTTATTCATCTATTAGCGAATATTACTCTCTAAAATAGTATGTATATGTATAATACCTATAGTTTTATTCTTATTTTTTTTATCAAATACAATTAAACTTGTTATCTTCTTTTTGTTCATTATTGAAAGAGCTTTAGCTGAAAGTTCATCTTTATCAATTGTAATTGGATTCGAAGTCATGACGTTTTTAACTAAAAAACTTTTTATATCTTTATTTTTTTCATAAGCTCTTCGAATTTGACCATCGGTAATAATCCCTGTTGTAAGTTTTTTATTATTTTGAACAATTAAGGTTCCAAGTTTTTTATTGGATATAATCTGTAAAGCTTTTTGCATTTTTAAATCCTCACCTACAAAAGGAATTTTATTTCCAGTAATCATTAGCTCTTCAACAGTCGTTAGTTTTGCCCCAAGGTTTCCTGATGGATGAAATTTTTTAAAATCTTTTTTACTTATCTTTTTTTTATTTAACGATGATATTGCCAGAGCATCCCCAATGCTTAATTGACTAATAGTACTTGAAGTTGGAACAATTCCAAGGCCAGCTTCAGTGACTTTTGGTATAAACAATTTAATGTCAGATGCTTTATATAGTATCGAGTCTTTTTTAGACATTATACCTATTAAAGTAATTTTGTTCCGATTTGCATACTTTATAATATTTTTTAATTCTTCTGTAGAGCCTGAATAACTTATCAAAATCAAGATATCTTTTTTTGAAATACTACCAAGATCCCCATGAGAGCAGTCGTTTGCAGATAAAGAAAATGAAGGAGTGCCAACAGACGATAGTGTTGCTGAAATCTTAGCAGCTATTAGTCCACTTTTTCCAACTCCACATAGAATTACTTTCGATTGACAATTTGTAATTGCTTCGACTGCCTCGTTAAAGGAATTATTAATTGAACTCTTTAATTTTTTTAAGGCTTTAATTTCTAAGTCGATTACGTTTTTTGCAATTTTTTTATAATCTTTTTTTTTCATTTAATGGGCCCATATATCATCTTTAAATAAAGCCAAATCAAGATCAACCCTGGTTTTTAAAAATTTTAAACATTCACCATACAAATCAATTCGTTTTTCTCTAATAAGAATTTTATTTAGCTCTTCATGAATTTTATGTAAATAAATAACATCATTTGCACAATATTTGAGTTGAGCTGGTGATAATTCACCGCCAAAATCTGAACTCTGAAATTGTTTGCTAACATCAATGTTCATAAACTCCTTAATTAAAGTTTTAAGAGAATGGCTATCTGAATAGGATCTGGCTAATTTTGAAGCAATTTTAGTATCAAGAATATTTTTAGTGTCTGTTTTTAAATAGTATTTAATATGAGCCATATCCGCTCTTCCATAATGAAATATTTTTGTAATTGACTCATCAGAAAGGATTTTATTTAAATTTGGAGCATTATAGTTTTTTCTATCTAGCTGAATAATATGAGCATCAGAATTTCCACTTGATATTTGAATAAGACATAAAGGATCACGCTTAACATTGAGACCCATAAATTCTCCATCAACCGCTATAATATTGCCTAAATCCAAATCTTCTGGTAGATCATTCTTGTGAAGTTTAATATCAATATTCATTTTTAATTATATATATATGAAAGTAAAAAATTGTCTAATTTTTGGCGGTAGCGGTCAAATAGGTCGTCATTTAATCAGAAAGCTTACTCAAAATAATTATAAGGTTACTGTAGTCACTAGAAACCTTCATCAAAAAGGATACGTAATAAAAACTCAAGCTAATGCTGGCTATATAGATATAGTTGAAGCTAATATTTTTGATGAGATAAAGGTTAGAAAACTTTTTACTCAAACAGATATTTGCATAAATTTAGTCGGAATTTTGTATGAAAGTGGTAAAGGAAATACTTTTAAAAATATTCACTCTATTTTTCCATCTATTTTAGCTAAGCTTTGCAAAGAATATAAAGTTCAACAATTTATTCATTTATCTGCATTAGGTATTAATGAAGCCTTAGAATCAGAGTATGCAAAAAGTAAATTACAGGGTGAGGCAAACATTCAAAAAAATTTCCCATTAGCTACCATATTAAGACCATCAGTAGTTTATTCTGTAGATGATAATTTTACTACAAATTTTATGACTTTGCTGAGTAGACTCCCATTCTTTCCACTTTATTACAACGGAGATACTAAATTTGCTCCAATTCATTGTTCTGATTTAACAGATACTATCCATCATGTTATTTCTAAAAATATATATTCTAAAATAATTGAGTGTGTAGGACCCGATGTTATTTCTCTCAAAGAAATTTTAAAAAAATTATTAAAGCTAATTAATAAGAATAGATTATTAATTCCACTTCCATTTTTCGCTGCAAATATGTCAGCAAAATTATTTCAATTATTTCCAAAACCATTATTAACAGTAGATCAACTTACTCTCTTAAAATATGATAATATTCCTTCAAATAAATATCAAACTAATTCAGACGTAGGGGCTCCAAGCACAAGGCTATTTGATCAGGAAGTTGAAAAATATTGTTATATGTGGAGAGAAGGTGGTCAATTTTCCACTAAAAAATATAACCCCACTAATTCTTAATATGATTTCTTAAACTAAAATTGTACAATCTATTTTATGGCTATTAACATTATATATGTTTTTATATTCTTAATTATCTTATTTCTATCATACTTAATAATCAGATCAATTATGAGAGGTATAGACAGCAAAAATAAAAATAAAAAATAATAATTTAAAAAAATACTATTAAGCGGTATTAGTTTTTTTCTCAATATATTCTGACACTTCTTCTTTATCGTTATCAGACTCTTCTTTTCTCCCTTTTGCCTGATAAGCATAGAGTAGATGAAGTTTGCAATATGAAAAATCTTTTAAAGAAGATCTTCCACAGAAATAAAAAGATTTTTCCTCTGGATGTCCAACGGGCCACTTACAAGAACTATCATCTAGTTCTTCTAATTTTTTTGGATTCTCTGGTTCAAAATCTTTTTCAATAAGTAAAGACTTAAACTTGCTTTTTCTCCCTTGTCTTTGCTTGGAATTATTTTCTTCTGAGTTGCTGTTCAAACTTTGACTCGATGTGGCATTTCTAGTCTTAATTTTTGATGACAAGTTTAGTCTATGTGCCTTACCAATAACTGCATTTCTGCTAATGCCACCAATTATTAAAGCAATTTGACTCGCGGTACTGCCTTTACCCCAGAGTTCTTTTAACTTACTTACTTTTTCTTCATTCCAACTCATAATCAATATTTTGTGTGTTAATTAGTTTTAATAACTATATATAGATCACATAGGATTTAAAAAAAAACAATAGATATTTTTGTTTTGTACACAAATTTTTCAAAATTTATATATGATTACTTATGGTTGAATTGAATAAGAAATATCAAATAAATGTAAAAAAATTTGGTTTTATAAACTGGATTGGTTTTAAAAGTTTGTGGCTTAAGGAATGCAATAGGTTTATGACAGTTTGGCAACAAACATTACTATCTCCACTTGTATCAAGTTTGTTATTTTTATCAGTTTTATCTTTAGCTTTAGGGAATAATAGAGGAGATGTTCTTGGTTATTCTTTTATAAGTTTTTTAGCGCCAGGTTTAATTGCGATGAGTATTTTAACTCAATCGTTTAGTCATGCTGTCTCATCGTTAATGATAGGAAAAATTCAAGGAAATATTGTTGATATGCTTTATGCACCTTTATCAGCAATAGAAGTTTCAATGGCAATAATATTAGCAGCCATTTCAAGGAGTTTTTTAATTGCCATAATTTCAATAGGTGTTTTTTCTCTAATAGTTGAGTTGCCAATAAGTAATATTTTATTTATTTTTATTTTTGGTTTCTTAAGTGCTTTTATATTGGGGAGTTTAGGTTTTATTACTGGTCTTTGGGCTGAAAAATTTGATCATACTGCAACAGTCACAAATTTTGTCATTACCCCGTTAAGTTTTTTATCTGGTGTATTTTACTCTATAGACAAACTTCCTGATTTTTTTCAAACTATTAGTCATATTAACCCATTCTTTTATATGATTGATGGATTTAGATACGGTTTTTTAGGAAAGTCAGATGGCTCAATAAGTGTGGGATTAATTTATTTAACAATTTTAAGCATTGTAATGTGGTATGTGGCTTTTTTTCTTTACAAAAAAGGTTATAAAATTAAATCTTAAAACATGAGTGCTTTAGCAAAAAATTATAATAGAAGAAAAATTTCATTTAAGCATGGAAAGGGAAGTTTTCTTTATTCAACTAATGGAAAAAAATATTTAGATTTTGTCCAAGGAATCGCGGTTAATTCTCTAGGACATGCCAACCAACATTTAATAAAAGCAATTAACAAACAATCAAAAAAACTTTGGCATGTATCAAATGCATTTATCATTCCAGAAGGTGAAAAATTAGCTACAAGATTAGCTAAAAAAACTTTTGCTGATTTTATCATTTTTCAAAATAGTGGAGCAGAAGCGACAGAGGCAGCAATTAAAGTTGCAAGAAGGTATTTTTATTCAATAGGACAACCAAAAAAAAATAGAATTCTTTGTGTTAAAAACTCATTTCATGGAAGAACACTAGCCACAATTTATGCTAGTGGATCAAAAAAAATGACAGAAGGTTTTGGACCAAAAGTTGATGGTTTTGACCATTTTGAGTTTGGAAATCATAAATCATTAACAAAATCTATAACGAATAAAACAGCTGCGATTATGGTTGAAACCGTTATGGGGGAAGGAGGAATTAAGGTTATTCCAGATTGGTGCCTAAAGGGATTAAGAAAAATCTGTAACAAGAAAAAAATTTTATTAATTCTGGATGAGGTTCAATGTGGAATAGGCAGATCGGGAAATTTTTTTGCTTTTGAAAACTCGAAAATTAAACCTGATATTGTGCCAATAGCCAAAGGTATTGGAGGTGGTTTTCCACTTGGAGCAGTTTTAATGAATAAAAGAGTAGCATCCAGCATGACTGCAGGAACTCATGGATCAACATTTGGTGGAAATCCATTAGCAATGTCTGTTGGAAATGCGGTTTTAGATCAAATATTAAAAAAAGGATTTCTTACTAACGTTAAAAAAATATCAAAATATTTTCATTCTGAGTTAAATAAATTAAAAAAGGAGTTTCCAGAAGTAATTAAGGAAGTGAGAGGTGTTGGTTTATTGATTGGATTACAATTGCACAATGATCAAACAAATTTTATTCAAAAATTAATGGATAATCAATTATTGACAATTAGGGCAGCAGAAAATGTTATCAGAATACTACCTCCACTTAATGTTAAAAAACTAGAAATAGATATAGCTATAAAGATCATCAAAAAAGTTTGTTTAACTCAAAAATAAAAATGAATCATTTTATCAACCTTAAAGACATATCTGCGATAGACCTTAGAAGAATTATAAATGATGCAAAAAAAAGAAAAGATAAAAGAAAAAAGTTTAGCACTCTTGATATTGATAAAGATAAACCTTTGAAGGGAAAATTACTTATTCAAATGTTTGAGAAATCAAGCCTTAGAACAAGATTAAGTTTCTACCTTGCAATAAAACAACTAGGTGGTGGAACCATAACACTTAGGGCAAATGAACTGCACCTTGGAAAAGGAGGGGAGAGTTTGGCTGATACAGCAAGAATTTTATCAACTTATAGTGATGGTTTTATGTTGAGAACTGATAGTGATAAAAAAATAGAGGAATTTAGTAAAT
>Ga0209383_1001985_pt1 | contig 12386 bp, 11 predicted proteins | sample CoawatmetaG02DNA_FD_187510 | JGI IMG/M metagenome (GOLD analysis project Ga0209383, IMG submission 187510) | Marine microbial communities from the West Antarctic Peninsula - Coastal water metaG029-DNA (SPAdes) (version 2) | ecosystem: Environmental > Aquatic > Marine > Coastal ... | reverse complement strand
AAGAAAGTAAAAAGAATATTCATAGAAAAAACCCAAAGAAAAATGTTCTTGAAGACGTTAAGGTTTATTTTAAATCAAAAAAAGAATTAGATAAGTACACTTCTAAAGATCAAATGATGCATGGTGGATATATTGCAGAAGTTGAACATTTAGATCAACCCGACTTAAAAGAATTTATAAAAGGAAAAAATAATCTAACGTTTGTTTGTATAGATGAGGTAACTGATCCAAGAAATATTGGATCGTTAATTAGAAGTGCTTCTTCATTTCATATAGACGGATTAATAGTTAAAGAAAGACAGTTTCCATCTGATAGCAAGCTTATGTATAAAGCTGCAAGTGGATGTATGGAGCATATTAATATTTTTGAAGTATCAAACATAAACTCCACACTTAAAAATTTAAGAGAAAAAAATTTTTGGGTTTATGGATTTGATGCAAGAGGAGAAAAAGACTTTACAGATATTAAATGGGAAGGAAAAAACGTTCTCTTATTTGGATCTGAAGGATTTGGTATGAGAGAGCATACTGGAAAGTACACAGATTTTTTAGTTAAGATTGATATAAATAAGGATGTAGAAAGCTTAAATATCTCAAATAGTGCAGCGATTGTGTTTCATCATTTAAGTTATTTGAAAAAAAATTCTTGATTAGTCTAAGATTTCTTAATAGAAATCGGTTATGCCCTTGTAGCTCAGCTGGTAGAGCAATTGATTTGTAATCAATAGGTCCGCGGTTCGACTCCGTGCGGGGGCACCATCACTCAATATAATCTACACTTATCATTTATAAAAATCAAAGATAAGAGGATTCTTTCCTGCCTTTTTACATTCCACCATCTATATTAATCATAGAACCATTTACGTAATTACTATTTGTAATGAACTTAATTCCATTTTAAATATTTTTAAAAGATTCATTTTTTTTTGAAATCATTTGCATCAAACCTTAGATAATTTTTTAAAATAGATTAATTTATTTCTTTTCTCAATTGCTCAATTTTAATTATTTTTGTAAGCTGCTATTCTTATTATATAAAAGATTTTATAATAATTAATTTTATTCTAATAAACATTAGAAAGTAAAGCAATTGATCCTGACGTTAAACTCATTACTATTTGACCATTTTTTAAATCAATAATATCTCTTATTCTTTCACCCACATATATTTTTTCATGATTTTTTTGAAAAAAATTATTATCAAAATCTATTATATGTAATGTCATTATATCTCCCTCTACAACCCATCCCATACTGGAAACTAATAATTTGTGATTATTGTTATTATGATTTTTTACTTTTAAAATTTCAGTAATACCAATTGACGGTGTAAAATATTTTATTGGTTCTTCAAAACCAAAATTTTTATGAGACTTATTTAAAGGTGCTACTTTATATAAATCATCGATTAAATTTGTTTCTTTTTTAATTTTATCGCTCCAACCAACATCATAACCATAATGTTCACCGTAAGAAGAAATTGCCCATCCATAATTTTTAATTTTATTAAAATTTGGACTGACGTTAACATTGATCTCATCACCACCTTGGGGCCCATGTTCAGTAGTAAACAAAATGTCATTTTTGCTATCATAAAATAAACCTTGTGGGTTTCTATGTCCTTTAGATAGTATATCAATTTTTTTTGTATCTAGATCAACAGTTATAATTTTTCCATATAAACTATTAATATTTTGCGGGTCATCATCACCAACAAACTCATAAGACTCATAATCGCCAATACTTAAAACAATTTTATTATCTTTAAACTTTTTTAGATTCCCTCCAACTGAAAGACCAAGTCTTTTTTTACATTCATCTATTATAAGAAATGGAGAAAAAATAATTTTATTTACATTTAAAACACCATTTAAAACACCATTAGAGTAACAACCATTTAAATTATTAACATAAGAAACAAAAACTTTATTGTCGATAATTAAAATATCTTTAACTACAGTTACAACATCTTGGGTATAACTTTTTCCTATTAACGAAACTAGATTGGTTTTTATCTTTTTAAATTTAACTTTTTTATTTTCAATAATCTCATTTTTAGAAAAATAAAATAATATCCCATTATTATTCATGAAATAAATATTTTGATTATCTTGCTCTAAGTAACCTCTAGGTTTAAAAAAACTACTGGAAATTTTCTTAAATTTTACATTTCTACTTTCTAATTCAAATATTTTTTCAGTTTCTATTGTGTAGTTATAATCAATAAAATTTAATGAAAATGTTTGCAAAAAAACAATCAAATCCTTAGGAAATATTTTTTTTATTTTTTGAAATGAAAATTTTTTTGTCTTAAAACTGAAATCTGATATATAAATCAGCATAACAGTCATTGTGAGAAAAGTTATTATTAATTTTAAATATTTTTTCATTATTTAATTAAATTGGAATATTATTTTTCTGCTTATACCATAAATTATATAATTTATAATTTTATAAATAAATAAATAAAAATAAAAAAACTCTCTATCTAAAAAAAGAATCAACGAATAATTAAGTGTTTATAAATAATACATTAAAAAAATTTTTACAAGAAATACTATAACGTGGGCTAGTTTTGCTAAACTGTGAGTTTGTGAATTACAGATAAAATTGGACTTATTATCTTATTTATTTATCTTTACTCTTTAAATAGATACTTATATTGACTGATTTAGTTTAAATTCATAAGATAAATCTTGTGAAGAATTTATCAGTATTTAATAAAAAGTATGCCTAGATTAGATAATTATAATTACATGAAAAATCTCACTGATTGGGTGGATGAGAAAGATATTTTTAACAAAAAATTTGTTTGGCCAAGACAAATGGAAATTCACTTACCATCAAACAAAGAAATAGCTTGTGATTTTCATTGTTTTTATTGTCAAGGAAGTAAGTTGGATATGGCACTTGGTTTGGATGAGAAGAAAGCATTAAAGTTGATGGAGGAAATTGGACCCAATACTTTTGAATATTATATATATGGTGGAGCCTATACAGAACCATTATTAAATCCTTATTTTATGGATTTTATGAGATTAACAAAAAAATTGAACGCTCATTTTGGTATACACTCTAATGGTTCTCAATTAAAAAAACTCCAGGAAAAATCTGGGTTTTGTTCAGAATTAGTAAGTCTAATGAAAAGTAAGTATGATTATTTTTCGTGTAGCTTAGATGGAGGTTCTCCAGAAAGTCACATGAAAACAAAAAATATAAAATATGATGCTTGGACAGATATTATCGAAGGATTAAGAATTCTTGTTTCAGAGAGAGAAAAACAAAAATCAAATGGATCAATTAGGGTTGCTTATTTACTAAATAAATGGAACTCAAGTGTCGAAGAATTAACAAAATTTATTGATTTAATGAAAGAGATTAAGGTTGATTCATTAAGATTTTCTATTCCCTATGCACAATATGGGAATGAAGTTAAAAAAGTACAAAATTATAAGCAAAAAGTTGAGGTTAAAGAACACAAAAAATTTAAAGAACTTTTAGAACCGTACATGTCTAAAAGTAAAAATGAAAAACCATTTGTGTTTTATTTTGCGCCAGAAAATCAAGACATTGATAGGATGCTTGCTGAAAGCTATAAGCAATGTGCCTACACTTATTATCAAACTACAATGGGATCAAGTGGGCATATATATAGATGCTCAAGTATAGCTACACCATCTTTTGATTATGGTATCCTTGGTAAACAACCTGAAACAGTAGAAGAATTAAAACAAATGATTAAAGTATCTCAAGATAAAGAATTTCATTGTCACACATGCATAAATTCGACAGCAAGATGTAATAGAATGGCTTTAGAAATAAACTCAGAGTGGAATAATTATAATAAAGAAAATAATCACATGGCAAAAGAAGATAAAACCCTTTATGTGGGGGAAAAAGATAAAAGAGCTGAAGGTAAGCATATCTATAAAGATACTAACAAAAGATGGAATAAAGATAGTGGTCCAGAAACAATAGAAATACAATCAAAGTAAAATAAAAGATAAATTTTAAACCAAAATAAAGTATTTTGTTAAAAAAAATTGTAGCGTTAATTGGAATTGGTTACTGGGGTAAGATTCACCTTAAATATATTAAAAAAAATAAGCATGTTAAAATTTCTGATATTTTTTTCAAAAAAAATAAAAATATATTAAAAAACAATGAGTATAAAAAGTATAACATTACGAATAATATCTCCACATTAATAAATGATAGATTTATTAAATATGTAGATATAGTCACACCAATATCTACCCATGCAAATCTTGCAATTAGATTTGCAAAAAAAGGTAAGAAAGTTTTAGTAGAAAAACCTCTACTTATGAGTAAAGGAGAACAAAATGATTTCAACAAGTTAATCAAAAAAGACAAAAATTTAATTACTGTTTCTTATCCATATACATTTTCTAAAAGCTTAAATTATGCACAAAAAATTATTAGCAACAAATTATTAGGTAGTATCAAATATATTAATATTGAAATAAATCAGTGTGGTCGCTTTATGCAATATGGAGTAAATCATTTGTTGGCACCTCATGCTATTAGCATTCTTTCAATTTTTTATGATATCGATAAAATTAAATTACAATCAAAAAATATTATCCAAAAAAATGATAAATGTGAAACAGCTATTATTTTATGTACAAAAAATAACAAATTAATTGGTTTAATAAATTTATCATTAAATTTTGCTCAGTTAAAGCAAAAAAAAAATGCATGTACTATTTATTGTGATAAAGGAACAATAATTTGCGATTTGAATAACAAAGATAAAACTTTAATAGCTTATGAATATAAAAGAATTAAAAAAAAAAATTTTACAATTGCAAAAGTTAAAAAAATTAAATCAAAATTTTATGATGAGAAAAATAATATGAGTTATGTTGTAAATAGTTTTTTAGGTGAAAATAATAGCTATAAAAACTCTAAGTTAACAAATAAAATTAATTCATTTTTAAATTATGAACAACTTAGAAGATAAAATTTCAATTATAATACCTGCTCATAATGAATCACAATCAATAGATGAACTAACATTAAAAATTATAAATTCATTTGAAGAAAGTGAATTCGCTAATATATATGAAATCATTATAGTTAATGATGGTTCAACAGATAATACCGAGGAAATAGGAAATTCAATTTGTAAAAAATATAACAAAATAACTTTTGTTAATTTAAAGAAAAATATATCCAAAGCTTATGCATTAGAAGTGGGAATAAATTTATGTGTAGGAGAAATTATAGCAAATATAGATGGGGATTTACAGTATTCTACTGGAGATATTATTAAGATGATTAGAATGATGAAAAATGAAAATTTAGATGTTGTAAATGGGTGTAGGGAATTTAGACAAGATCCAATTATTATGAAGTTATTATCAAAAATTTATAATAATATTCTTAAAATTTTATCAGGATTACAATTAAAAGATTATTGGTGTGGAATTAAAATTTATAAAAAAAAAATCTACAAACTTATGAATTATAGTGGATTAGCCAGATTTATTATTTTTTTTTCGTACAAACATGATTTTAAAATAAGTGAAATAAAAGTTGATCATTACAAAAGGGAGAAAGGTACAACATCATATAATTTTTTTGATAGAATAGCTTTAGCCTTAAAAGATATTTTTAAATTATTTATCTATATAGTCCTTGATAAAAAAAATATTTATCAAATAAAAAAACTAATTTTTATAATATATTTATTTATTATAGGATTTATTATTTTTTTAGGAAATGTTTCGTATAACAAATTTTATTATTTAGTGATTAGTCTATTATTTTTTGCATTATTAAATTATATGATTAAATATTTTACTAAATCGAAGTACAAAACGGTATTTAATTATAAAGATTACATAAAATCAATTGTAAAAAGTTTAAAATAACTAATAGTGGTTAAAATTAGTAAATTGAAAATTTCCTTAACAAACATAAGCTATACGAAGTTAAAATTTGAAAAATTTCTAGATATTGTAAAAATAAATAATTTAAAAAATATTGAAGTTGCCCCTACTTTAATTAGCAAAAATTTACTTAAAAATCCAAATAAGATAAAAGAAATATTAAAAGAAAAAAAAATAAAAATAATTTCATTACAGTCTCTTTTTTATAAATCTAAAAAGATTAATAATAAAAAAAAAAATATTACGTATTTAACAAATCATATGAAAAAAATAGTTAATTTTTGTTTTTATCTTAATATAAAAAATATTTCTTTAGGCTCATGTCCATCAAGAAATTTAAAGATAGATAAAAAAGAATTATTAAAATTCAATTTAATTTTATTTTCAAAATTTGCAGATATTGCCAAAAAGAAAGATGTAAAAATTAATATTGAACCAATCAGCCACAAATATGGAAATTTATTTTTAAATAATGCATATGAAGTATTAGATTTTATAAAAAAAATTAAAAAAAATAATATAAAATTAGTTTTAGATACCGGAAACTGTAAAAGTGAAAAAAAGAATTTTCAAACCATTTTTTTAGATAATAGAAAATTTATTAATCATATTCAAATAAGTCATAAACATATAAATAAATTCAATATTAATTCAGTTAAAAAAGAGTTAGTATTTTTAAAAAAAAATAATTTTAAAAAAACAATTACTATCGAATATCTATCAGAATATGGAAAAAAAATTGATCAACTACAGCATATCTAGATACTTTTATAAGAACCTATGTGTGGATTAACTGGGGCTATTAATGTTGACATCAAGGACAGTCAGTTAAACGCTATTTTAAATAAATTAAATCACAGAGGTCCAGATGATAAAGGTTATTTTCTAGAAAAAAATAGAGAATCATCAATTTTTTTTTCACATAATAGACTTGAGATTGTTGATATTTCTAATGGAAAACAGCCAATGATTTCAAGTGATGGAAGATACTCACTGGTATACAATGGTGAAATATATAACTCTAAAGAGCTAAGAATAAGATTAGAGAATTTAGGATACAAATTTACTACCGATCACTCAGACACAGAAGTTTTAATTCATGGATTTATAGAATGGGGAAAAAAACTTCCAGAATTTTTAAATGGAATGTGGTCGTTTGCAATTTACGATAAAAAACAGAATAACTTGTTTTTAAGCAGGGATAGATTTGGTGAAAAACCGCTTTTTTACTATTTTGATGGTAGTAAGTTTATTTTTTCGTCAGAACTATCTGGAATTACTCAATTTAAAAAAATTAACTTTAATCTTAATATATTAAATCTTAAAAAATATTGTGCACATGGGTATTTTCCACTTACAACGACCCCATATAAAAATATTTCTAAATTGTCTGCTGGTCATAATCTTTTATTAGATATTTCTTCAATGAAAATGAGAATTGAAAAATATTGGGACTATTCTATAGAACCAGATTATTCAATTTCTGAAAATGAATGGAAAGAAAAAATATTTTCACTATTAGAAAATTCTGTTAAACAAAGATTAGTTGCTGATGCTTCGGTTGGGGTTTTTTTAAGTGGTGGCTTAGACTCCTCAATCATTGCATATTTAGCTCAAAATAATTCTAAAGATAATTTGAATACTTTTGCTATTAATTTTAAAGAAAAATCATTTGATGAGTCAAAATATTCTGATTACTTAGCTAAAAAAATTAACTCATTACATCATAAAGAATTAATTGACCCAGATAATATGGAAAATATTTGTAATGAATACTTTTCTAAAATTGATGAACCGATTAGTGACAGTTCATTAATACCTTATTATTTGTTATGTAAATTCTCACAAAAAAAAATTAAAGTTGCTCTAGGAGGAGACGCGGCTGATGAATTGTTTGCAGGTTATGACACTTTTAAAGCAATTAAGTATATTAAAATTATGAAAATTATGAAACTAAGTGAAAAGAATCCATTAATAAAATTTTTCATTTCAAAAATATCATCAAAAAATGCAAATATGAATTTAAAATTTAAAGTAGATAGACTTATCAGATATGATGAAAAAAATTTAAAGACAGCACACGTAAAATGGTTATCGCCTATGACTAAAGAAGAAATAACAGAAATTTTTAATGAAAAAACTTCAGATGAAGAGTTGTATTCAGAAGCAATTAATCTTTGGCAAACAAATAATTATAAGAATAACATTGATAAAAGTTTAGAATTTTATACAAAAATTTTTCTTCAGGATCAAATATTAGTTAAAACAGATCGACTAAGCATGATGCATGGACTTGAAGTGCGGTCACCTTTTTTAGATTATGATTTAGTCGATACAATAAGGAAAATACCCTCAAAATTAAAGCTTAATAGAACTATAGGTAAATATATATTAAAGAAAACATTTGAGGAAAAGCTTGGAAAAAGTTTTACACATAGAAAAAAAATGGGTTTTACAGCCCCACTATCCAAATGGTTTATGAAAGATAGTGATACTCAAAAATTAAAATCAAAATTATTAAAACCAAAGCAAAAACTTTATAATATAAAACTTAAAGAACACAGGTTAAACACAAAAGAAAATAGAATTTATTTATGGAATTTAATGAATCTTGATAATTTTTTATATAAGATAAATTCATGATAAATTGGATAAAAAAAGATAAAATATATATATCTATATTCTTAATTATACTTTTTTTTATATCTTACTTAAGAAGCCCTGACATTTTTAATAATGGTAGATTCTGGGGTGAAGACGGTGCTGTTTTTTTTCAGCATGCAATACAAAATTCTTTTATTGATAATTTTTTTAAAATTTATTCACCAACAGCAGGTTATTATAATCTTTTTCCAAGAATCGTTGCCTTAATATCGAGCAAATTTAGTTTAGAATATGCCCCTCTGGTTAATAATTATTTATGTTATTTAATAATACTTTATATTTTTTTTATAATATTATTTAATGCATCCTTTCTTTATCAAAAAACAATAGAAAAATTTATTTATTGTATTTTAATTCTAATTTGCCCAACACTTGTACCTGAAGTTTGGCTAAATAGTGTCAATGCCCAAATATATCTATCAATTTGTGGGATATTAATTTTATACTTAAAAGATAATACAAGCTTGATATTTAAAAAAATAAATTTAGTTGTTCTCTTCATTGGAGGCTTTTCAAGTATATATGTTTTTTTACTTACTCCATTTTTTTTTATAAAATACCTAATTTTCAGAAATAAATATAATTTACTAAATTTCTTAATACTTTTAATGTCATTATGTTTTCAACTATTCTTTTATATTTACTCAAGAGTATATGATAAAATGATATTAAGAGATGTATCTGGTGATTTTAATTTAACATATATTTATACTCTTTTTTATAATGCATTACTCAAACTTTTTTTACCAAGAGAATTTATTATAAATTTATATTCTTTTGTTTTAAATAATAAGATCTTAAGCCCACTAGGTCTAGTTTTGATCATGACGATATTAACATTTTCAGTTTTTATATTTTACAAAATTATAAAAAAAAATTATGTTAAAATTCCTATTTTAATATCTCTAATAACAATATTATTATCCATATTATTTGTAATTATAGTGTTTAGTGGAGAAAATATTGCAGGTAGATATGCGGCTTTACCAGGTTTTCTAATAACTTTAATTATATTTCATATAGCATTTTATAAATATAATAATAATTTTTATAAAAATTATTTTGTTTGTTTGTCTTTATCAATTTTTTTTACAGGTTTTTATGAATATAGACCAACAGATACATATAGAATTCAATATCTTGATTGTATTAATAATTGCAAACAATGGACAACTCAAGTCGAAGAATATAGGACAAATAAGCATAAAAATGAATTTATTATTTGGCCATATAATATTGAAGATGATTTATCAAAGTTTGAATATAAAAATATCCTAAAAATTGAAACTAAATAATTTTATTCATCCTCTTCACAATCATACTCATATATGCTCATTTGGTCTGTTATGATAGTTCCAAGAAATGTTCGTCTAAAATTCTTAACTTTATGTTTAGTGCTAATTTTTTTACAACGTAATTTTGCTATATTAACTAGCTCAATTGAGCCTTTCCCAAAAAGTATATGATCACTTATACTTCCACCAGTTTTTGTTTCAAATGAAGAGGTAAATAAGCTTGAGTTATTTTTGTTATAGATACCTACATTTTTAGCACAACTACTTAGAAAAAAAGTTAAAAGAATAATAGGTAAAAAAAATTTCATTAATTATTTTCTTTTTTAATTATTTGAGGTCTCTTTCCTAACTTGTTCAATCTTAATTTTTTTATAAAGACTGTTTTTTTTATCATATAATAGTTCAAAGCTAATTTTCTTATTAGCTTGAATTTTAATTGTCTTTACATTTCTAACTTCAAAATTATCTGCAACAGCACTGATGGGTCTTTTATGAATATCTAAATTTTTTATTAAAATTTTAGATTTATCACTAACAGTTGTACCCTTCCATCTTCTGGGTCTGAAAGGGCTTATTGGAGTAACTGCTAGTTTTCTTGAATCTAAATTTAGAATTGGTCCATGTGCAGATAAATTATAAGCTGTACTACCCGCTGGTGTTGAAACTAACACTCCATCAGAGATAAGATTTTTAATAATATTTTTCTTATTAGCGCTAATAGAAATTGATGATGCCTGTTTGCTTTGTCTTAATATTGACACCTCATTAATAGCTATTGATTTTTTTGTGTAGTTATTTTTATTAGTAACAGTCATTTGTAGAGGATAAATTTTTATACTGTTAGAGATATTCAAATTTTTAACAATGTTTTCATTAGAAAACTTATTCATCAAAAAACCATAGTTTCCAGAATTAATTCCATAGAAAGGTTTTTTATATTTGTGTAATTTTTTTAAAGTTTGAAGCATAAAACCATCTCCACCTAAAACAATTATTATGTTGGATTTTATTAAAGACGTAATTTTAACTTTTTTAATTAAGATTGATTTAATCTTTAAAGAAGCCTTCGTTTTATCAAAAATTAAATATACTTTGTCTCTCATCTAGTGGTGCCCTCGGCCAGACTCGAACTGGCACTCCAAAAAGGCACGGATTTTAAGTCCGTTGTGTCTACCAATTTCACCACGAGGGCATGTACTATTTTCATTTGTTTAACTGTTTTTATTTATAACTCAACTTATTTTTGTTAACAAATCATATCAATATTTTAATTAAGCTTTTAATGCTTTTTTAAGAATATGATTATCTAAATTACAATCTTTATAACCTCTCTTTACAACATTCAAATATCGTTCTGTTGGATATGCAAATAAAGTTTTTTTTGTCATCGTGTAGGTCATTACTTTCTTACCGTAATAAGTAAAATAATATTTTTTATATAAAGCTGGATAATCTTCATAAACATCTAATTTTTTTTCATCACTTTTAGATATTTCAAATAAAGCTCCTGGAACAATTGATTTTTTTTTAGGCTCTATATCAGCAGCTCTATACTTGCTTCTAAAAGTTAATTTAAAATTAGTTAAATTAATTTTCTTTAAAAAGACACTGTCTTTACATCTTCTTTTCATTTGAAAATGATTTAGATTACTACCGTAAGCAAAATAAAGCATTAAACTATCTAACAACTACTTCTATTTTTTTTTGATTAACAAACTCTAATATTTCAGAACTACACTTGTCAATTTTATGCTGGTCTTCAGATCGTATTACTATTGATACACCAAGTTTGCCTGCTTGAAAAAAAGGGTAACTCCCGATCTCAACATCCTTATTATCATTCTGTACATCAGTTAAAGATTTTGCAATTTCACTTTCAACAGTTTTTAAGCTTATTGTATGGCTTAATATTGGGTCGCCCCCTACTATTTTATTTTTTAATCCTCCTAACATTGATTTTAAAATTGAAGGAACTCCTGGTAAGCAAAAAACGTTTTCTATATTAAATCCTGGTGCACCACTGGTTGGATTTAATATTAAATTTGCATTACGAGGCATCCATACCATTTTTTGTCTACCTTCATTAAATTCACCAACTTTGTAGTAAGCTTCTAATATTTTAAAAGCTTCTTTGTGAATTTCGTACTCAAGATTAAATGCTTTTGAAATAGATTGTGCAGTAATATCATCATGCGTTGGGCCAATACCGCCAGTAGTAAATACATAGTTATTAACTTTTCTTAAATGATTAACGGTCTCAATAATTGTATTTTCGATATCCTGGATAACTCTAACCTCATTAACTTTTACACCAATTGAGTTCAACCATTGAGCAATTGTGCTAGTATTGGTGTCTTGTGTTCTTCCAGAAAGGATTTCATTACCAATAATGAGTATTGCGGCATTAAATTTTGTATTTTGCATAATTATTAAATATATAATTTAAATATGAAATTTACCAAACCTTTAATTAAAGGCAAACTTATCAAGCGATATAAGAGATTTTTTACAG
>Ga0209383_1001982_pt1 | contig 12394 bp, 15 predicted proteins | sample CoawatmetaG02DNA_FD_187510 | JGI IMG/M metagenome (GOLD analysis project Ga0209383, IMG submission 187510) | Marine microbial communities from the West Antarctic Peninsula - Coastal water metaG029-DNA (SPAdes) (version 2) | ecosystem: Environmental > Aquatic > Marine > Coastal ... | reverse complement strand
TTTGCGAGCCAGAATGTCCAGTAGATGCAATAGTAGCAGATACTGAGTCTGGAAGTGAAAAATGGCTTGAAGTGAATACAAAATATTCTGAAGTTTGGCCAAATATAACTGTTAAAAAAGATCCTCCTAAGGATCATGAAAAGTATAAAAATGAAGAAAACAAGTACGACAAATATTTTAGCGAAAATCTTTAAAAAAACTCCTGAGAAAAAAATAAAAAAAACTAAAGTAAAGGTAGTTAAAAAATCTATAGCTCCTAAAGCTAAAGTTATTAAAAAAAATATTCCAGTTAAAAAAACAAAAGTAACTGTAACTAAAATTAAAAAAAATTTAAAAATAATTTCAAAAAAAACTACTGCAGAAAAGGTAGAAATAAAAACTGATAATTTAAGAATTTCAAAGAGTAACGAAGTTAAACCTGAAATTAAAAAAGTAAAAAAACAAGAAACGGAAAAGAAACAATATAAAGTTAAAGACTATGTTGTTTATCCAAAACATGGCGTTGGACAAATTACAGAATTCAAAAAAATTAGTATTGGTGGAATTGATGTAGAGACTTATGTTCTAAAATTTGAAAAAGATAAAGCTAATGGAATGGTTCCAATAAACAAACAATCTCACCTTAGGCCACTAGCAACTATTAATCAGGTAAATAAATGTATTACTATTTTAAAAAGTAAGCCGAAAATTAAAAGATCGATGTGGAGTAGAAGAGCACAAGAATATGAAGCCAAAATCTCTTCTGGTAAAATTTATGAACTTGCTGAAGTTGTTCGAGATTTAAATAAAGGTGATGATTTAATGGTTGATCAGTCTTATAGTGAAAGACAGCTTTTTGAGAAAGCTTATGAAAGAATTTTGTCTGAATTCCAAATAGTAATGGGAGTATCATTAGAAGATACACAAAAAAAATTAGATAAAGCATTAAAAAGAAATTTAGAAGGACAAGCGCTAGCGAAAGCTTCTACGTCTCCTGTTAAACTTATAGAGCCTAAGACTGAGGCCACTAAAGAAGAAATAATTACTGACACTGATACCGAAGATTAAATATTACGACAAAAAAAAACGCCTCTCACACAAATTGTTATGAGAAGCGTTTTTTGAAAAGATTAAGATACTATCTTTTTCTTTTCTTCGCTTTTTTAGCTTTTTTAGCTTTTTTCTTAGTTTTTTTCTTAGCTTTTTTAGCTTTTTTCTTTGTAGCCATCTTTAGCTCCCTGTTTAAGTTAAACGAATCAAAGTGATTCGCTGTTAACTTATTTTTATTTTTTTATACAAGTGATGTCAAATCTTTAATTAAAGAGCAATTTAAGTTTTTTAATTAAAAGTTTTACTATTTAAATATATTTTCTATTAAGTAAAAAAGTAAGATTTTATGCGCATAGTAACCCATATTAAAAAGTAAATTAGAAAAGTTTTTCAAGTTCTATTTTATATTTTTTTATAATCTTATATCTTTTTAGTTTTAGTGTTGGTGTCATCATATTATTTTCAATTGAAAATTGATTTTTAATTATAATAAATTTCTTTATTTTTTCTATTTTAGCTAAATCTAAATTTATTCTTTCTATTTCTTGTTGAATTTTTTCTTTAGAAATATTTTTATGTTCAAAACTCAAAACTATTAAGCTAACTAAGTAAGGTTTGCTATCTCCATAAACTAAACTTTGTTCTATATAATCAGATTTATTTAAATCATTTTCAATTTTAATTGGTGAGATGTTGTCTCCACCTGTGGTTATAATGATATCTTTTTTTCTATCTGTTATTTTAAGAAATTTTCCATCAAATTCTCCTATATCTCCTGTGTAGAGCCATCCATTTTTTAAAACTTTTTTTGTTTCTTCTAAATTTTTCCAATAGCCTAACATAACATTCTCTCCTTTAACAAGTATCTCTCCATCTTCTAAAATTTTAACTAAATTTCCTTTAAATGGTATTCCAACTGTTTCAACTCTAATATCTTCTATTGTGTTACAGCTTACAACTGGTGAGGTTTCTGTTAAACCGTACCCTTGTAATGTTGGTAAGCCAATTGCATTTAAAAATGAACCTACTTCTTTGTCTAAAGCACCACCACCTGAAATGAAGGTTTTTAAATTTCCTCCAAATTGATACTTAATTTTTTTCCTTACTAATATTTCACAAATAAAATTAATTAAATTTTCAGTTATTGAAAATTTTTGTTTACTCAATTTTTTCTTTCCCAACCGAACTGTTTGACTAACTAAAATTTTTTTAAATCCAGTGGCTTTGCCCAATGATGTATTTATTTTTTGATATAGATTTTGATAAAACCTTGGCACTGCTGTCATTATCTCTGGGGAGCAATCACTCATATTCTTGACTAATTTATCTATACTTTCTGCATAAAATACCCTTGCCCCAACAACTATCTGTACAAATTGAACTGTATGCTCATATGAGTGTGATAAAGGTAACCAAGTTAAAAATTTTGGTTTTTTTGAAATAAAATTTTTTAATAATCCATATGCTCCCTCACAATTATTTAGTATTCCACCATGACTTAGCATTACACCTTTTGGATTACCTTGGGTTCCAGAGGTATAAATTATACAAGCCATATCTTTTCTTTGAATTTTTAATTTAGAAAAATTTTGATTTTTACAATTATCTTTTTTAAAAATATTATGTATATTCAAATATAGTTCTCCATCAATATTTTCTATATTTTCAAAGAAAATAATCTTTTTAATAAAATCTTTTTTTGGAATTATATCTTTAATTTTTTCATACTGAATTCTATTTGAAATGATAATAATTGATGGTGTGCAATCATCGATAATATATTCATAATCTCTTTCTGTATAAGTTGTGTAGGCAGGTACGGTTACACCGCCTGATAGCATAATTGAAAGATCTGACATCATCCATTCAGGTCTGTTCTCTGATACTAATAAGCATCTATCTCCTTTTGTAATATAATTTGATATTTCTTCTGATAATTTATTTATATTTAAATAAACATCTTCCCAGGAGTATTTTTTTTGAGGCTCTTTTAATGAATGTAAAAAATTACTTTTCTTATCTTGCTTTTTATATTGTTCGTAAAACAATTCTAATAAATTATTTATTTTATTTATTTCCATAAGCATTTGGTGGGCGAAGAGAGAATCGAACTCTCACTTCTTGCGAAACACGATTTTGAGTCGTGCGCGTCTACCAGTTCCGCCATTCGCCCTGTATTTTCGTTATTATAACTATAAAATTAAATAGTATAAGAACTTAAATTATATTAAAACCAAAAAATGTTTATCAAATTATATCAAAAATCTTTGCAACTAGCTGCTCACAAGAGCTCTAAAATGTTTTTAGCAATTATATCTTTTGCTGAAAGTTCTTTTTTTCCTATTCCACCTGATGTCATGATTGTACCAATGATTATTGCTAAAAAAAATGATTATTTAAAAATTTTTTTGATTGCTACATTTTTCTCTACTTTAGGTGGTGTATTGGGATACTTTGTTGGTTCTTATTTTTTGGATGTTGGAATGAGTGTAGTAGAGTTTTATGGTTATGAAGATAAAGTTCTTAGTCTTAAAGATAATCTAACGAAGGGTACTGGTCTTTATATTTGGCTAGCTACTTTATTTCTTGCTGGATTTACACCTCTGCCATTTAAAGTATTTACAATAACTAGTGGGATGATTGGTTTTAATTTATTAATATTTATTTTTATATGCTTAATCTCAAGAGGTTTAAGGTTTTTCATAGTTTCTTATCTCTCATTTAAATTTGGAGACATATTTAACAAATTTATGAAAACTGAATCTGCTAAATGGTTTACAATTATAGGTATTTTTACTGTAGTTATATTTGGTGCAATATATTTTTTGACTAAATAATATGTCTAAAATTAAAAACAATATAATATTTAATTTAATACTATTATTTAGTATTTTTGCCTTAATTGCTGCATATTTTATTCAGTATGTGTTAAAACACCAACCGTGTAATTTGTGTTTAATTGAACGAATACCTTATTTTTTTTCAATAATAATTATTTCAATTTGTTTATTTACAAAAAAGTTTGAAAAACTCTCTTTAATAATTTTAAGTTTAATATTTTTTTCTGCTACTTTAATAGCTTTTTACCATTTTGGTATTGAGCAAGAATTTATTAAAGAATCCTTAGTTTGTGATTTAAATAATAAAAGTAATATTCTATCAAAACAAGATCTTTTAAATCAACTAAAAGAAATTCCTGTGAGCTGCAAGAATGTAACTTTTAGAGTTTTTGGTTTATCCCTTGCGACTTTTAATATTTTTATCAATTTGATATTATGTGTTATAACTGCAAAACTTTTTTTAAGTCATGAAAAAAACAGATAAAAATAAAGTAAAAGAATTTATTAGAGTGGATCATGCTGGAGAACGTGGTGCAATAAAGATTTATGAGGGGCAACTTTTAGCACTTAGCACTTTTGTAAAAGATGATGATTTAAAAAAAAAAATTGAAGAAATGAAAATTCATGAAAAAGAGCATTGCGATTATTTTGAAAATGAAATCAAAAAAAGAAACATTAAACCTACAAAATTTTTACCTTTATGGGATATTCTTGGCGTGGGACTAGGGTTTGGTTCAACAATACTGGGGAAAAAAGCAGCTATGCTTTGTACTGCTTCTGTTGAAGAGGTTATAGACGAACATTATTCAAATCAAATCAAAGAATTAGAAAGCGATGAAAAAAAATTAAAAAAAAAAATTATTAAATTTAGACAAGATGAATTACATCATAAGGATATAGCTTATGCAGAAGGAGCAACAAAAAAAGGTATTTACTCAATTTTAGATAAAATAATTAAAACAGGATCAAAAATTGCTATCAATATATCTGAAAAGATATAATTAGGCTTCTAACTCAACATCCCAATATAAATAATCCATCCAACTCTTGTGAAGAAAATTTGGTGGAAAGTGTTTACCATTTTTATGCAAATCTTCAGTAGAGGGATGAAAAGGATTCTGGTTAAGTGTCATATCCGAGTTTTTTAATAGCCTACCACCTTTTTTTACATTACATGAAGAGCAAGCAGTCACAACATTGTCCCAATTTGTCTGTCCTCCTTTAGATCTTGGAAGTAAATGATCAAATGTCAATTCTTGATCACTCCCACAATATTGGCATAAAAATTTGTCTCTTAAAAAAACATTAAACCTTGTAAAGCTTGGATTAGACTGGGGTTTGATAAAACTTTTTAAAGCAATTACACTCGGTAGTTTCATATTAAAAGAGGGGCTTCTAATAATTCTATCATAATTACTTACTATGGTTACTCTATCTAAAAAGACAGATTTCACCGAGTCTTGCCAACTCCACAGTGATAATGGATAATAACTCAAAGGCCTATAATCTGCATTTAAAACTAACGCAGGACATTTTTCTAAGGAAAGATTTTGATCAGTAAAAAACATTTAAAATCATAGCTCAAAAAAATTATTTTTTATATAATTTAATGCAGCACTAGAAGCTTCAACTGGAATATGATGGTCACAATTCTTAATCAATTTTGTCTCAACCTTAATATTGTTTCTAATTAAGAAATCTTCTGCTTCTAATAAAAAAGTTGGTGAAACAACGGCATCTTTATCTCCATGTAATAAAAACATTTTTGTTGATGAAGTTTTTCTTTTAATAAGATCTTCTGAATTTATTACTTTTCCTGAAAAGCCAATAATACAATTATAGTTTTCACTGCTTGTTAGACCTAAATTTATAGACATCATACACCCCTGACTAAAGCCAGATAGACAAATTTGTGAATTTGTTAATTTATATTCATTTTTTACTTCTTCAATAAATTGTTTAATCTTTATTTCAGCTTTTTTAGATTGTTCTAAAATATATTCTGGATCATCTTTGGTTAAATCAAACCATTGATAGCCAGTTGGATTAATCGAGCATTTTTCGTGACCATTTGGACATAAAAAAATAGTATTAGGTAGAAATCTTTTCCAGTTTAAAGTTAACATGCTTATATCTTTTCCATCTCCTCCGTATCCATGAAGTAAAATAACCGCACGTTTAATTGGTATATTATTTTCTGGTTTTATAATTGTAGTTGTTAGACAAAATGTCATAAATATTTTATTATGTTTTTTTATTTTAAAAATATACTACAATATAATTATGATTTCTGGAACTTTAGTAAAAATTCTTGGTATAGTGCTCTTGATAGTTGTAGCTGTTGTATTGATTTTGGGAATTGGGACTCTATTTAAAGGGGGAGAAACTAGTAAAAAACACTCAAATAAATTAATGCAGTACAGAGTGCTTTTTCAATTTATAGCTATAATTGTATTGGTCTGTTTTGCTTATTTTTTTAAAAATTAATTATAAAGCTTTAACCAATTAATAAATTCTTTATTTTTAAAATCAATAGATCCAATAATTCGAGCAAATTCTTTTCCCTCTTTATTAAATAAGATAGTTGTTGGAACTCCCCTTAATGAAAATTTCTTTGCTAGGGTAATAGGTGAATCAAAATAAATATTTAGATTTTGAATATTTAATTCATTAAAAAAATATTCTGATTTAGATACATCTTCTTGCCCAATATTTATCGGGAAGATCTTAAGGTTATTAAAATTACTATTTGATTGTAGGGCATCTAATGATGGCATCTCCTCTCTGCAGGGAGCACACCAGGTTGCCCAAAAATTTAATATTAACAATTTTCCTTTAAAATCAGCTAAATTAAGGTCTTTTTGATTTACATCTTTAAAAATTACATCTTTATACATTTTAGGATTTTTTATAATTATCAAATTTTTTATATCTGGTTTTTCTAAAGCATAACTAAAGCAGGTTGTTAATAGGTAGGTAAATATTATTAATAATTTCATACTAAATATGTATAATTAATTATCATGGTAAAAAAAAAAAACAATACTGCAATATGGGGCTCAAGAATAAATAAAGATACTTCCACATTATTTCAAAAGGTTGGTAGCTCAATAGATATTGATAAAAAACTTTTTAAAGAAGATATCTTAGGTTCAATTGCTCACGTTGAGATGTTATTTAGGCAGAAAATTATTTCTTTTAAAGTTAAAAATAAAATAATTTATGGTCTAAATAAAATTGAAAAAGAAATTTTAAAAAATAAATTTGAATATAACAAAAAATATGAAGATATTCATATAAATATTGAAAAAAGATTATTTCAAATAATTGGTGAAGAAGCAGGATATGTTCACACTGCAAGATCTAGAAATGACCAGATAATTACTGATTTTAAAATGTGGACTACCTCAGCAACTAAAGAGATTAATAAAAACCTAAATAATATTATAAAAACAATTCTTAAAATTTCAGAAAAAAATATTGAAACAATAATGCCAGGATTTACCCATTTAAAAAATGCTCAAGCTGTATCATTTGCTCACTATTTAATGGCTTATGTAGAAATGTTTAGTAGAGATATAAAAAGATTTTCTCATAACTTAGAGAGTTTATCAGAATGTCCTCTTGGTGTTGCGGCACTAACTGGTACTTCTTTTGATATTGATAGAGATTTTACGTCAAAAAAACTAGGCTTTAAAAGACCAACAAATAATTCAATAGATACAGTTGCTGATAGAGATTTTGTTTTAGATTTTTTATATAGTGTATCAGTTTGTTCTATGCATATTTCAAGAATTGCTGAAGAGTTAATTATTTGGAACTCAGATGGTTTTAATTTAATTACTCTTTCTGACAAAGTTGTTACAGGATCATCAATAATGCCTCAAAAGAAAAACCCTGATTTATTAGAATATCTCAGAGGAAAAACTGGAACAACTTACGGAAATTTATTTACAATGTTAACAATACTTAAGGGTCTTCCTATATCATATTTTAAGGATCTACAGGATGATAAAGAGATACTATTTAAATCTAACGAGATTCTTAACAATTGTATTGCAATTCTTAATGAGGTCTTAAAAAACTTGAAACCAAATAAACAACAAATGTTGGATCTTGCAAATTCTGGTTATATTACAGCTACAGATTTAGCTGACTATTTTGTTAAAAAACATTCAATGCCGTTTAGAAAGGCTTATCAAACTACTGCTTTGATTGTTAATTTTGCAGAAAAGAAAAAGAAAAAATTGAATGAACTAAGTATTGAAGAATTAAAGAAAATTGAACCTAAGCTTACAGCTGAAGTATTAAAGGTATTTAATGTTAAAAACTCAGTAAATTCAAAAAAATCTTATGGTGGAACATCTTTTGATAATATTAAAAAAATGATAATGAAATATAAAAAAATATAAGATGATAAAAAAATTAATTTTGATTACTATATTTTGTATTTTGCTTTTTTCGTGTGGAAAAAAAGGAGATCCAGAATTTAAAAATGATGATGGAACTATAAAAAAATTAATGAAAATTGCTGAATGAAATATTTAGATAACAGCTTTTTTATTGAAAAAATTAATGTAAAAAATTTGGTAAAAAAATTTGGTACTCCTATATACTGTTACTCATATGATCAATTAAAAGAAAATATAAAAAAATTTAAGAACAGTTTTAACTCTTTTTCTCCATTGATATGTTTTGCTATAAAATCTAATACCAATATAAATCTTGTCAGAGAAATTGGCAAATTTGGGTTAGGTGCAGATGTGGTATCGATGGGTGAGTTAATGACTGCACTTAAGGCAGGAATCAATCCAAAAAAAATTGTTTTTTCAGGAGTTGGGAAAACCTCAGAGGAAATAAAATATGCGATTGATAAAAAAATTTTATTGATAAACGCTGAGTCTAAAAGTGAGATTAAGGAGATTGAAAGGATTGCAAAGTCTGAAAAAAAAGTTGTAGATATTGGCATTAGATTAAATCCAAATACTGATGCTAAAACTATAAAACAAATTTCAACTGGTAAAAAAGAAAATAAATTTGGTGTAGATGAAAAATCATTTTTTGATCTTGTCAATTTTTCTAAAGTTTCAAAAAATATTAATCTTAAATGCTTAAGTGTTCATATAGGGAGTCAAATTTTAGATCATAAGCCATATGAAAAAATGCTTAAAGTGCTAGATAGGGTTATCAAAAAAAGTAATTGTACATTTGAATTTATTGATCTTGGTGGGGGTATGGGAATATCTTACGAAAAAAATAATAAGAAATTTAATTATAAAAAATATAATACTGTTATAAAAAAATTCTTAAAAATTCATAAATCTAAAATTATATTTGAACCAGGAAGATCAATAGTTGGAAACACAGGGTTCCTTGTTTCAAAAGTTATTTATATAAAAGAAAATGAAAAAAAAGATTTTATTATATTGGATGCAGCAATGAATGATCTTATGAGACCAGCGTTATATGGAGCAACGCATAGAACGCTACCTGTAATAAAAAACAATCAAATCTCAAAAAAAATTTATGAGTTTGTTGGACCGATTTGCGAAAGTACTGATAAATTTACTACTTTAAAAAATTTTCAAAAACTGAAAGAAAAAGACCTTGTAATAATGTGTGATGTTGGGGCTTATGGAATGTCATTAAGTTCTAATTATAATGTTAGGCCAAAACTAACAGAGGTATTAATCAAGGGATCTCAAATTAATGTTATTAAAAAAAGACAGAAACTAAAAGACTTGATTTAGTTTTTAATAATAATGATAAAAAGCTTTTTATTTTCCTTCTTTTTTTTTACTGGAATTACTCTTATTTCTTTAATATTTCTTCCAGCAATTTTTTTACCTAAGAAAGTTATTTTATTTGGAGGTAAGCTTATGGGTTATTGGACTTCTCTATGTTTGCAAATTTTTTTATCAACTAAAATAATCATAAAGGGTAAAGAGAATATAATAAAAGATAAAAAATTTTTTATAGCATCTTCTCATCAATCAATGTTTGAAACTTTTTTTTTACAAACAGTTTTCAATTCACCTGTTTTTATTTTAAAAAAAGAGTTGTTAATGATACCCATTTTCGGCTGGTATCTTAAAAAAATTGGTTCAATATCAATTAAAAGAAACAAAATATCAAAAGAAAATCTTAATTTTTTTAGTGATATATTAAAACAGATTAATTCATCAGAAAGACCTCTGATAATTTTTCCCCAAGGCACAAGATTACTACCTAAGGACAGAGCCCCATTTAAAAAGGGATCGAGTAGAATTTATGAGAAATTAAAAATTTCATGTCAACCAATAGCAATCAATTCTGGAAATACCTGGCCAAAAAATGGTTTAAAAAAAGTTAATACAATTTTAACAATTTCAATTCTAAAACCTATAGATCCAGGATTAGAAAAAGAAATTTTCTTGAAGAAATTAGAGAGAGTTATTTATTCTGAACTGGATGTTTTGGATTAACCCTTCATAGGCATTACTACAAACACACTATCAAAATCACTTGGATCTTTAATTAAAGCTGGCGATCCAGTATCATTAAAGAAGATCTCAATTTTATCTCCATCAAGCTGTGAGGCAACATCAATCAAATATCTTGAATTAAAACTAATTTCCAAATCATGATCAAATTTTACGTTTAGACTTTCTTTTCCATCACCACTATTAGTATTGTTTACTGATAAATTTAAAATATCCTTTGATAAATTAAATTTTACTCCATCCTTCTTATCTAGTGAAACTGAAGCGACTCTATCAACAGAGTCTAAAAATAGTTTTAGATCTATTTCTAATTTCTTTTGATTATTTTTAGGTATCACCTGAATATAGTTAGGAAATTTACCATCAATTAACTTTGAGATAAGAATACTATTATTTAATTCAAATTTAATTTTAGATTTAATATTTGAAATTTTCACATCTCCATCATAGCTCTCTAGTAAAGAGCACAATTGAAATATTGTTTTTTTAGGGAGTATAATTGGATCAAAATCTATCTTCTGATCTAATCTTATTTTAGATATAGACATTCTATGACTATCTGTGGCTGCTGCTGTTAAAAAAAATTTATCTTCTATTTCAGTTTGATGAAAAAAAATTCCACTTAAGTAATGTCTTGTTTCATCATTCGAAACTGAGAATTTACATTTATTTAACAATTTTAATAATTTTTTTGATTTTATAGAAAACTCATTTTGATTAAAATTTTCATCCGTTAAGGGAAATTCAGATGCACTAATACAATTTAAATTAAAAGTAGATTTCTCCGATTCTACTTGAAGCTTACTAACATCTGATAAAGATAAATTAATTTTTTTCCCGGAAGGGAATTTTCTTATAATATCGTAGATAGTTGATGAAGTAGTAGTTGTATTTCCCTCATCAATAACTTCTACATTATTAATTTGGTGAATAAATATTAAATCTAAATCAGTAGCGGTAATTGTTAAGTTTGAATTACTGGCATTTAATAAAACATTCGATAAAATTGGAAGTGTATTTCTTTTTTCTATCACACCCTGGCAATAACTTAGAGCTTGTTGTAAATCTTGCTGATTAACGTTAAATTTCATTTTCTTTAGTATACAATATTTGATTTTTTAAGTTATTAATATTGTTGGTCATTTCTGTGTCTTTTTCCTTCAATTTTTCAATTGTTTTAACAGAATGGATAATTGTTGTATGATCTCTATTAGAAAACTCCCTACCAATTTCAGGTAAAGATTTAGAAGTTAGAATCTTAGTTAAATAAATTGCAGTTTGTCTTGGTCTAACAAGGTACCTTGATCTTCTTGAAGAAAGCATCTCATTTTTACTTATTTTAAAAAATTTACAGACAGTAGATTGTATCAAATCAATTGTTACTTTATTTTCACCTATATTTAACAAGTCTTTTAAAACAATTTTAACCTCAGATAAATTTGGTACTTTGTTATATATTCTTGAAAAAGAGACGACTCGATTAATGGCACCAACTAATTCTCTAATACTTGTTGTGATCTCAGTACTAATAAATTTTTGTATTTCTTCAGAAATATTTATTTGATTTGAGTAAAAAACATTAAGCTCTTCTGTTTTTTGTTTAACAATTTTACTTCTAAGTTCATAATCTGGTTTTTGAATATCAACAACTAGTCCACCTGCAAATCTTGACTTAATTCTGTCTTGAATTCTAGACAATTTATTTGGTGCTCTGTCCGCAGAAATTATTACTTGGGAACCTTTATCAAGTAATGCATTGAATGTGTGAAAAAACTCTTCCTGCATTGCTTCCTTGCCGTTCATAAACTGTATGTCATCAATTAATAAAATATCTGTATTTCTAAAATATTCTTTAAATTTTACCATATCATTAGCTTTTATAGATTTAACAAATTGATACATAAATCTTTCAGCAGAAATAAACATGACTTTATTTTTTTCCTTTAGTGAAATACCAATAGAATTTAATAGATGAGTTTTTCCCATTCCAACACCTCCATAAATATAAAGTGGATTATAGTGGGAAATATTTTCTGAAACTTT
>Ga0209383_1001981_pt1 | contig 12395 bp, 9 predicted proteins | sample CoawatmetaG02DNA_FD_187510 | JGI IMG/M metagenome (GOLD analysis project Ga0209383, IMG submission 187510) | Marine microbial communities from the West Antarctic Peninsula - Coastal water metaG029-DNA (SPAdes) (version 2) | ecosystem: Environmental > Aquatic > Marine > Coastal ... | reverse complement strand
ACATGAAGACACTAGACGATTGGGGCAGCGAAAGTTTTACTGCAATTGATGCAGCTATATCTGCGGCAAATACGTTTGCTGATTCTTAGAGATGGCGCAAGGATGGCATTTATCTAAGTCAGTACCCGCTACATTTGTACTAGCTATACTTGTACAGACTGTAGGTCTTGTATGGTATATGTCATCACTTGATGCAAACGTAACTACCAATGCCCGTGAGATAGCTAGGCAAGAGATACGTATCAATGAGATAGAGAAGACATCGCAGATACAGGCTGTAATGCTAGGTCGTATTGATGAAAACATAAAGGCGATACGGGATGTTGTAGAACAGATGCGTAAGTTTTCTTCTGCTAAATAATAAGGTAGTTTAAGATGGACCCTTTTACAGCAATGGCTGCAGCTTCTGCTGCTTTCAAAGGAATAAAGAAGGCTGTTGAGGTAGGTAAAGAAATATCCTCTATGGGTAGTACTTTATCTAGTTGGTCTAAAGCAGTGAGTGACTTAGACTTCTTAGAACAGAAGGCTCAGAAGCCTCCGCTGTATAAGATGTTTAGTGACACACAATCTAATGCTCTTGAGTTGTGGTCGCACAAGCAGAAGCTTAAAGAGATGAGAGAAGAACTTAGAAGTCATATTTCATTTGTGTATGGTCCAAGTGCTTGGGATGAGATCGTAAGAATAGAAGCACAGCAACGTAAAGAGCAACGAGAGTTAGTGTATAAGAAACAAGAAGCTTTAGATAACCTTATAAATGCAATGTTTATAGGTGCTATAGTACTAGCAGGTGTAGGTGCATTAATAGCCCTGCTGTATGTCATAGGAGCTAAGCAAGGCAGATGGTAAAGTGCTTGACTTTTTAGGCTTTTTGAGTTAAACTATAGTAATGCAAACAGATAATAATAAAGCTCTTGCTGACGGGTTAGAGTTGTTTAGACAGAGTAAGTGGCATAGGATCTATCACGTAGATGACATCTACAGATACCTTATAGCTCCCATAAAGTATAACAGGATACGCCTGTACTATCAAGAAGATAAACCAATAGGTTTAATTAGCTGGTGCTGGTTAGACAAAGAGGCAGGTGAAAGATTTCTCAAGGGTGAGTACTACATCACAGAGAATGATTATGTATTAGAGGACAAAGAAGAACTATGGGGCATAGAACTTATAGCTCCTTACGGACACACAAGACAAATAGTCTCTAAACTTCGTAGAGAGCACCAACAGACTTACAAACGCAAAGAAAAAATCAACTGGCGTAGACTACATGATCCAGCCAAAAGACATACAAGAGAGTTAAAAAATGAGCCAAAGTCTTTATCATAATCTGTTTATGCCAACTCGTCACCTACATCCAAGGGCGTCTGGGCTTATCGTATATGGTGGAGGTGGAGGTGGAACCCCAGTAGCTCCTGTAACCCCAGTAGCTCCTGTAAAACCATACAACGATCCAGTTCAAACAGTGGATGACGGTTCAGATCCGGGTAAGTTTGTGTATACTCACACTGAAATAAAAGGAAATCAACAAAGAGCAGTCTTGGTAAACAACGTAACTGGACAGTCACAGTTTGGTCCTTACTATGCTAAAGGAGATATGACTCCTATAAGGAAGAGTGCTGCTGATTTATTGGGCACTGTAAATACAAGTTATGATACTTGGTTTAAAGCTGATTCAGGAAAATCTAAAGATAGAGAAGCTCTTGCAGCATATAAAGCAGCCATTGGAACAGCAATTGCTAATGCTCCAACAGAGGGTACTGATGAACTAGGTAAGTTACAGAACCAACTTAATGCTGTACTTACTGTACCTAAGCCTACCTCAACATATGAACCTACTGATGCTGAAACTGGAGCAGAGGGTTATGAATCATTTGATGCACAGATACAGAAGGCTTATGATGCTTCTGTCACAGGCTTACAAGGAAAGATCTCAACTACTCAGCAGACTAGTGCAACGGAAATATCTACAGGCCAGCGGAACTTAGTTAAGAAAGCTATTACTGATCCAGCATCTCTGACCACAGAGCAAGACGTAGCTATGGTTGATCCTAATGCTACAGGTACTAGCATTGCTACTGGTACAGGTAACTTAGACCCCAGATTTACACCTACTGCTACTGCATCTACTGTAGGTACAAACAACCCACAAATAATGGGTGGTGACTATCAACCTCCTGCACCAGAAGTCTCTAATGAGGGTATGGTTTATGATAGCATGGGCAGACCTATACAGCCTACACCTCAGCCAAGTAGCCCCTTCCCTACACCTCAGCCAAGTAGCCCCTTCCCTATGCCACCGGGTTTTGACATAGACCCACGTAATAGGGCACAACAAGAGGCTCTTCGTTCCCGACAGCAGTTTGAATCTGAACGTAGCCGTCAGCAAGCAGTTGATGGCAAACCTCGTACAGGTTTTGGCGGTAGTGGAGGTGCAGGTAACCCACAAGTAGCCCAACGTTCTGCTGGTTATATAGATCCTAATGCCCCAAGCCTTGAAGACTTTATGCGTGGTAACTATGAAGATGGTTTCATGCAGCCACAAGATGCGTATGCAGGTGACAGAGGCCCAATGAGAGAAGGTGAAAACCCTACAACATTTAGGCAGGATCGTGCAGCCGTTCAGAAAGCAAGAGCACAAGAAGCTTACAATGCTAAATATACAATTAGTCCACCTCAACCTCGCATTAGTGATCCTGTAGTTTCTAGGGAAATTAAAGATGCTTTAACTGACGCTGACTTTAATCCTGCTGTACAACCTCCCGTTTCTCGTCCACGCAAGCCCCGGACAGAATTTGAAGATGTTGGGCAAATGCCCCTGCGTGACGTACAAGGTCAGACTAATGGACTAGCTCTTGCAGCTGACCCTACTGATGTTACTGCAACTAAAGTAGGTACTGCTACATCTCAGACAGATGTAAAAGATGCTCTCAAAGATACAGAAGCTGCACAAGGTACAGTGTCAGATGATGCTGTAGCTACAGCCGCTACTATGGAGCCTACCGACACTGCTGTATCTGACTTAACAGCAGCACAGGGCGAGGCCATTGTAATGAATAACCCTACTACTAGGGAAATTCAAGCAGGTGAACTTATAACTGGCTCTGCTGATGCTACTAAAGCTGCTGCTTTTACAGAGCAGATACAGGCAGCAACAGCTACACCTTCTGATAAAGCTACTGTACAAGGACAGCTTACAGAACTGATGCAAGACTTTGAAGGGGGCGCTACTCCTTCGTGGGCTGCTGGTGCATTACGTAACGCTACAGCACAGATGGCTGCTCGTGGCTTAGGTGCGTCTTCTATGGCTGGTCAAGCTTTGGTACAGGCTGCTATGGAGTCAGCACTACCTATTGCTGCAGCTGATGCACAGACTGTGGCTGGCTTTGAGATGGCTAATTTGTCTAACAGACAGCAACGTTCTATGTTGGCTGCTGAGCAACGTGCTGCATTTATGGGACAAGAGTTTGACCAGAACTTCCAAGCTAAGGTACAAAACGCATCTCGTATTTCTGACATAGCTAACATGAACTTTACTGCTGAGCAACAGGTAGCACTAGAGAACTCTCGTAATGCTAACTCAGTTAACATGGGAAACCTAACTAATCGTCAGGCTTTGATCATGGGGGAGGCTGCTGCTCTTTCAAACTTAGAGATGGCTAACTTGTCCAACCAGCAACAGGCTGCACTACAGAATGCACAGACCTTCTTGCAGATGGATATGACTAACTTAGGTAATAGACAGCAGACAGAGATGTTTAAATCTCAGAGTATGATACAGTCTATCTTTACTGACCAAGCTGCAACTAATGCATCCCTACAGTTCAATGCCTCTAGTGAAAATCAAACTAAGCAGTTCATGGCTAACATGAGAACTCAGGTCAATCAGTTCAATGCATCTCAGACTAACTCTATGTCTCAGTTTAATGTTAATGAACTTAATGGCATGGCTAAGTTTAACTCAGACATGAGAAACCAGCGTGATCAGTTTAACGCTACCAACCAGCTAGTGATTGCTCAAGCTAATGCAAAGTGGCGTCAAGACGTATCTACTATGAATACCACTGCACAGAACGTAGCTAATGCTGAAGCAGCTAAAGTAGCTAATGCTTTCACTGCATCTACACTAGACCAGATATGGCAGCGTGAGCGTGACATGATGTCTATGGCATGGAAGTCTTCCGAAAGCGCAGCAGATCGTGCTAATGCTATCATCATGGCACAGATGGGTACAGCTGCAGAGAAGGAAGCTCTCGCTACACAGGCAAAAGCAGATAAAGATAGTGCAATGGGCGGTTTCTTTAGTAGTCTTCTCTTGTATGGTATCACTGGGAAACTAGGCTCTTAATAAATTTGTATAACTTGAAGGTATTTAAAGATGGCAGCAATGAATAGAATGAGTATGGCCCAACAGCTTAATGAGCAAATAGATGGGGAATCCATTCTTGATGGCATTCTAGGAGAAGTAGCTAATTCAAAGTCTGCATTCTCAGGTGTAGGAGCAGACGTTGCTGCAGCTAGTCTTTCTAAAAGCAAAAGAGCTACTGATGAATCTAGAGCAAAAGGATTAGTAGCAAGAAAGAACGCCAGTGCTGCTGTTGAGGATGCTTTTACAGATCCGAATGCTTCTGATACTAGAGATCTATTTTCTTTGATGAAGGCAGATGAAACGAATAATAAAGCTGAGCTAGATGCAGACAGGGAAGCAAGGATTATTAAGGCTAACGCTGCTATTAATGCAAGCAAAAATAGAGTAGTGTCTGAGCAAGACAGAACGTTCATTAATACAGGTAAGATTGGCCCAAGAGGTGCTGTCTTAGATGTGCCGTATGTAGAATCAGGTATTCGTGACGATGCTCCTATTACTTACTCAGGAGATCAGGCAGCTGGTGCTTCAGGTCGTACTGCTGCAATAGATGCTGCACTGAGAGAGGCACTAGGGGAAGATGAAGAGGAGGGTACTCTTAGTCCTGACGATATGCCTATTACTAGAGCCAATACTGATTTCCCCTCACGCATTGGCATGGATAACACTAGGGGTCTTATGAGTAAGACTGAAGAGGCTATTACTGAAGAGGCTATTACTGAAGAGGCTATTACTGAAGAGGCTACCCCGGATCTAATAGACTTTGCATTTATAATGGAGCAAGAGGGGTTTGAACAAGATATTTATGTACCACGGGATGAGGATGGGGTGACAGCTTTGGACAAGTCAGGTCCAACTATAGCTTCTGGTTTTGATTTAGGACAAAGGAATTTAGCTGACTTAGCAGGATTACCACCTGCTTTAATTTCTAAGCTAGAGCCTTACTTAGGATTAAAGAAACAAGCTGCTATAGATTTTATAAAAGCTAATCCTTTAAATATAACTGAAGAAGAAGCTTCAATAATAAATACTTTTGCTAAAGATCAGGAAACAGGCAAACTTATAAAACTTTGGAACAAGACAAGCAAAACTCCTTGGGAAGATCTTACTTCAGAACAAGCTACTGTTGTTGCATCTGTTGCATTCCAATTTGGCAACTTATCTACAGAAGCACCTAAATTCTGGGGACACGTAACAAAAGGAAACTGGGATAAGGCAATAGGCGAGTTAAGAAACTTTGGCGGTCCAACACCTTCACGTAGAATTAGGGAAGCTGATTATCTAGAGTCGGGTACTGCCTAATGTTTGGCTTACCCTTAGAACTAATCACCATGCTCTTCTCTACCATACTAGGTGGGGTGATGTCTATATGGGGTCAGTCTAATAAATCTAAGGCTGAGCAGAACAAGATGCTACTAGCTAGGGCTAACTTCCAAGCGGAACAAGTTAATGCTGCACGTGACGCAGGTAAGACTGACTCACACTTTGCTTGGACACGTAGGCTCATAGCATTATCTGCTGTGTTCTCTATTATTGTCTTGCCAAAGGTAGTGGCAGTGTGGTATCCTGAGGTCAACGTTATCGTAGGCTACACTGAGGTACAGGGTGGCTTTACTAACTGGTTGTTTGGCCCAGAAGAAGCAATACAATGGAAGTCAGCCAACGGCTTTGTAATAACTCCACTAGATACACATATAGTATCCGCAATCATAGGTCTGTACTTTGGTGCAGGTTTCACTAAATAGTAAGGTAAAGTAATATGGCAATGCTGGCTCCCATCCCCGGTCAATCTCTCACAGACGAACCCAACAACTTCGCTTGGGAAAGACCTCCTGAGATTTCAGATCCTAATGAAGCTTTTAGATTTCACATGGACCGCCTGTCTGAGAAGCCTGTTGCTGAGTCTGTGCTATTTCTTATGGAGTATGGCTACCCAGTAGATGTTCTTACACGCAGTATGCTTACCTCTGCTGTGAGTGAGGGCATTCATTCAATTGATGTTAGCCTAATACTCTCACCTGTTATTGAGGAAGAGATGAGCTACATGGCTCGTACTGCTGGCATTGAATACAAGGATACCTTTACTGCAGACAAGACTGACGATGAGTTGCAAGAAGAAAAACTTCGTTCCTTAATACTCAAGAAGTTAGATGATAATCTAGGCAAAGGTGACGATGAGTTTGCACGTCAGACTTTAGGTGCACTAGGCTCAGCTGGTGAGGATGACTTGGAAGCAATGCAAAATAGTATGTCACCAGAGCAAGAGGGTGAGCAACAAAAGCTTATGGATTCAAGCTCTGCTGAGCAAGGTATGGTTGATGAGATGGAATCCATGGGTGAAGAAACCCCTGCCCAAACAGTGGGTGGTATGGGCTTAATGAGTAGGGGTATATAATATGAGTTTTGCAACAGGCTTTTTTAATTCAAGTAAGAATTTCTTAGATACTCAAGCAGCTTACATAACAAACAAACGTGCAAAAGACCGTGACTTCCTGATGACGTATGGCGTACAGGCAGTGACGGGTGCTAAAAATAAAGTTAATAATATTGTTAACATAGGCATGGAACTTGAGACCATGGGTTTGAAGGCTGAAAATATCAACTACATTGTTGAGACTTCAGGCCCAGCTGGTTTAGAATCTCTATATTCTCGTGTTAAAGGTATGACACCAAGTCAGTTATCTGCGTCTGAGTTTAATAAGATGGTTGAGAAAGCTGACGACTATAAGAGTTCTGGACAGACTTACCAGCAGAACATTGAGAGGACGTTTGGTTTATATAAGAATGCAGCTACAGATGATCCTGCTGAGAATGAAAAGGCAAGCTTCTGGTCATCCTTTGGCTTTGATCCTAACGCATCTGACAGGGCGCTAGATGAGATGTACATTGACGGGTACTCTGGGCGTGATATAAAACGCATCATGGGTACAGCCCCTTCAGGTATGCAAGCTCCTTTGAGTGTAGACTTTAGTAGTCTCCCTACTCAATACTCAGAGACAGCCTACATTAGAATGGCACAGTATTCTAATACTCAGTCTTTAGCAAAGGCGCAAACAGTACTAGAGGGTATAGCTAAGACAGGTGAGGAGATTGCGGAGCTACAAAGAAAAGGCGGTCAGCCTCTAGCAGATTACAATACTCTTCAGGCTGCAATCAAAGCTGAAAAGTATGACGTAATAAGGTCTATGATACCCTCCATTAGGAATGATATGCTAGAGTATGACGCCTCAACCAATGGTGGCCTGAGTAAGAACCCTCATTTCAATTACCAGCCCGGCGTTAAGCAGTTTTTCTTTGACGAAAGACAGAAGAGAGAGGGTGGCCCTGAGTTTATGCAAGCATCCTACTCATCCCTATTAGTTAAGTACCCTGAGGCTATACCTCTTAAAGCTTTTAAGTCCTATGATACATTGGCTGATGCAAAAGCGTCAGGAGATTCTTTCTTTATATTAAAGGGGGTTCTAAGAGTATCTGATTTCTATAAAGATAATAGAGATCCAAATAATCCTAATCCTTCACTTAGCCCTACTGGAGAACAACCTATCGTAATGCAAGAAGTTACTGTCCAAACACTTGATGACGATGGCCGTGTAGAAAAGCCTCTTTCATCACAGATGCTGGACTTAAATATTGCAGATAAGGTTGAAGATAATCCAATCCTTTCTGGCTGGACAAGGCTAGGTGACAATGCAGTAAAAGATTTTGATGATAACTATAATGTTGAGTTTCAAAAGAGAGAAGCTAGTAATACTATTAACCCAGATGGATCATTTGAAGAGGCCTATGATGTAGCAGGTACTAGCCTAAATGCCCTGCTAGAAACAGTAAACAATTATCTTGTAGCAGATGCCACTGGTGCATCAGACGCTAAACGTACAGAATTGGCTGATCAAATAGCTGTAGATATGGAAGCTGCTCCAGAACAAGTACAACTTATAATGATGGACTTAATAGATAAGTTAGAGAACTCAGAGTTCCCGGCTGCATCCCCTGAAATATCTGCAGGGCCATCTACTTTAGATGAGCAACGTGCTAATAATAGGGAAACGGGTGATAGGATAATTAGTAATATCACAGGTTGGGTAAAAGATTTCTTTGATGGCAGAGATGATTCAAATGATTTCCTTGTTCACATCCCCGCATTGGCAAAGCTAAACTCTGCTGGAGTTCCGCCATCCCAGAAGCAATACTTACAAGTAGACGCAGAAACAATAGAGTTACTTAAAAGAGTAGCTCCTGAACTTCTTATTAATGAGGATACTTTTGTTGAAAAGTTTAATTCACCAGAACAAACTGCTGCCAATCTTCAGCCTCATCAAATCCAAGACACAAGCTTAAATAGAAATAAGAGGCAGCTAATGGATAAGTTACGTGAATTAGGATATGAGGTTGATTAATGGCTGAGTTTGGGTATGAGTCTTTTTATCCTGCTAGTGAGGATGATGGAGAAGAGTTTGGGTATGAGTCTTTTTATCCTGCTGGTCAGGAAGAAGAGGTGTCTGATTTTAAGTATGATAGCTTCGGCCCTCTTAATGAAGAGATTTCTACTAAGGCTGCAGTTGAAGCCCTACCAGATGCTGAGACTATCAATGACCTGATGACCGACAGTAACTTTGCTGTAGTCGGACAGTATATGGATCAACGTTTTGGTATGAGAGAATCAGATCATAACCGTCAGAAGATTGTAGATTCTTTTGTTAACCACATGCGTAAGTTTAACTTTGGTCAGTCTGTAACAACAGTCACAGAGTTAGCCTATCTTAATAGTACAGGTGATGACGAAGCTAAGAAAATAGGTGCAGGTCAGGCATACAATCTCTTTGATAACATGAAGAATGCTTTCTCTGAAGAGTATACCTTTGGTCAGAAGGCTGATGCTGTAGGTGACTATGCTCGTGCTCTTGTAATTGATCCTGTTAACATAGTATCTCTAGGATTTGGTAAACTTATTACAGGGGGTGCGACTAAGGTTGCAGCACAGCTGGCTAAAGAAACAGTAAAGACACTTGTAGCTAAAGAGCTAGGCAAAAAGACTATAAAAGGTGCACTCAACCCAGCGCAGCAAGTACAAGCTAACATAATTGAACAGAGAGTAATTGGCCAGATCATTAAGGGCCAGCCTATTAAAGGTATATCTGGCAAGAAAGGTTCCGCTGTTTCTAAGGATGCCTTTAGTAAAGGTATGAAGACTTTAGCACGTAAAGAGATAGCTCTTACAGCTGGCTTTGATAGTGCTGCTGCAATTGCTGTTGATTCTGTATATCAAAGAGCACGGATGAACGCCCTTGTATCAGAGGGTAAATCTGTCCAAGATAACTTTAGTGTAGCACAGTCTGCACTTACTGGGATATCTGGTGTATTTGGCGGCTCCTTAGCATACGGATTTAATCTGCTGAATAAGTCCCCTCATAGCCAAGCAACCCTACCTTTATTTATAGAAGCACATGACAATGCAATCTCATTAGATATTGCTGCTGAGGCTTTGGCTAAAACTGAACGTAAGAAGAGCAACAAAGCAGCCATTAAAGCATTGGACTCAGCGGCTCTTACAAAAGCTATAAAGAAAAGTACTACTAATGCAAAGAGGTGGGCAGATAAAGTAGACATGGGAGACACTCTCATTCGTATGTCAGATGAGGCCGCTGCGGACCCTCGTAGAGATGATTTACTATCTGCATTCTTTCACGGCATAGACGATAGCAATGCTAAATTCAAAGGGCTTAAGGGTATCTTTGAAGACTTTGGTATTAAGTTATCAAATGAAGATGACAAATTCCAAAACTTTACAGACTTCTTAACAGAGACTATAGATGCCTTACCTACTCAAGCCAAGTCTGAAGTGGAAGCATTGTATAATATTACTATGAAAAAACTTCCTGAGTTTTCAAAGCTAAAATTAAAAGGTGGCATGTATGCATTGTCTAGTATGTCTGCTAAGTGGGGACGTGATGGGCAAATACTTTCTAGTCTTAAGCGAGACTTAAAGCTATCGCCAGATGGCCTGTCAGCAGTAGAGAGATTAAATGTAATGGTAGATGAGGTTACTGATGCACCTACTAAGGATACAGTAGATGCCTTCAGGACTGGTGTAAAAGAAAAAGGCATGGGTCTACAGCAGAACCTAATTCGTATGTTGATTACACACCCCGGTACAACAGCACTTAACGTTGTTGGTTGGGGTAATGCTTCCGCTATGACATCTGTAGGGGATATGATTAGGGGGGCGTTGTATGGAGGACGTGCTCTAGGTGAGTTGGCTATTGGACGTAATACTAAAGCATCAGAATTTGCTACAAAATCAAAGCTCATGTACTCCCTTCAGCGTCAGAAGTTTACAAACTTAGTAAGCCCTTACGCTACAAAGCAAGCAGCTTTCTCTTATCTGTCAGCAAATCCTAAGGCGCAGAAAGAATTATTTCGTTACATGTCTGGCGGCATTGAGCTTGATGACGTGTATAAAAACTTAGGCTTTGATATGTCTGATGTAAATAAGCCCGGCGGTTTTGAAAAGGTCATGGACTTTGCCCAGACTATGTACGGTGTTAAGGCTCAGGACATGTTCACTAAGTCCCAAGAGTTTATGTACGCCATAGATAAACAGATTCGTATAAACTATAATATGTCCTACTCAGAATTTATACAAGACCCTAACTTATTTAAGAACTTAAAGGGTGACGAATACGCTGCACTGCAAGCCACAGCTGTTGAGGATGCACTAAGATCTGTGTACGCTAAGTCTTATGGCGGTGACCGTACAAAGGCAGCTAAAGGTTTTGAATATTTTGCACGTCCTATAGAAGACATACGAAAGGTCCCTGTCTTTGGAGCTATGGTTCCTTTTGGGCAATTCTTTAACAACACCTTGGGTCATTTCCTTGATCACTCAGGTATAAGTTTTGTACATAAGTATGCAGCTGGTACTACCCGTGACCCTTTAGAATTAGCTATCAAAAGCTCCGTAGGTCTTGGTCTGATTGGTGTCACAGCTGCACGTGAATATAAGAACATGGAAGAAGGCTTGGCTTTGTTTGATGAACGGGGTTCAGATGGTGCGATACGTAACCGCATGTATGACTTCCCGTACAGCTACTATAAAGCTATGGGACGTGTAGGCGCTCACATGGTTAGGGATGGTGGTGCTCCTCCTGATATGTGGAGAGAAATTGTAACTGTATTCGGACCTAAAAATCTAACACGTCAGCTAGGTGACTCAGCTAAGATGTCCTATGATTTATTTGCAGACCTTATAACAGGGGATATGGATGAGCCAATTAGAGATCAACTAATTAAAGTTGTACAAGATACAGGCTCTATGTATATCAGTGGATTATCAAGACCATTTGATCCTGTTAATCAGATCATAGGTTTAGCTAGAGGGGAAGACTTCATACCACCTGATCGTAAGCAAGGCTCAGAGTTTATAAACAAGTCTACTCGTTATGTAGATCAAATCTTTACAGATCTATTACCTGAACAAAAAGAAAAGTTTAATGCACTAACTGGTCAGGCTACACCAACAGGCATAGGACGTATCTTTGGTTATAGGGAAGTGTCAGGTCAGACATCTATTCAACGTATGTATAATGAGATAGGTATGCCTCAATGGCGTACTAACATAAAGTCTTTTATCCCAGAGGTAAGGAACGACATCAATAAATATGTGTTTGGATTCTTAGAAACTAATGCTGAGAAGACGGTAAACAGTTATGAGTGGAAAAATAATGGTGTGAAAGAACGAAAGGCCATGCTTGCTGATGTACTTAAACGTTCCAAGAAGACTACTATGGATATACTTGAGAATAGTATTGACCCTAGTGACAGTAAGACCCTTAAGCTTTATAATATAAGTAAGGGTGGCAAAGGTTCTACTAAGTCTGATGTAACTAAGGCAATGAAGAAATTAAATCTAGACATGGAGGTAACAGATCTAGATGACAATCAATTAGATTTCTTAATACTATACTTAGATGCTGTTAAGGATGACCTATCTAGTGTAGTCTCTGGTTCCAATAGGTAAGTTAGACAAAAGAA
>Ga0209383_1001979_pt1 | contig 12398 bp, 13 predicted proteins | sample CoawatmetaG02DNA_FD_187510 | JGI IMG/M metagenome (GOLD analysis project Ga0209383, IMG submission 187510) | Marine microbial communities from the West Antarctic Peninsula - Coastal water metaG029-DNA (SPAdes) (version 2) | ecosystem: Environmental > Aquatic > Marine > Coastal ... | reverse complement strand
AGTCAATCTATTGTGCCAACTTCTACGGGTGCTTCAAAAGCAATTGGTGAAATTATACCTGCATTAAAAGGAAAGCTTGAAGGCATTGCAATGAGAGTGCCAACCCCTAATGTTTCTCTTATAGAGCTAGTTTTTTGTACAAAAAAAGAGATGAGTAAAGAAACAATTAATGAGGCATTTACTATCGCCTCTAAAGAGCAATCAAAAAAAGTTTTAGAAGTTACGCTAGAAAAACTGGTTTCAATTGATTTTAATCACAATTCAGCTTCGGCGATTGTTGATTTATCTTTAACTAATGTGGTTGGTAAAAATATGGGAAAAATTTCAGCTTGGTATGATAATGAATGGGGTTTTTCGAATAGGATGTGTGACATAGCAGAACATCTTCATCAAATCTCGTAATGAGAAGTATTAAAAACGAGACTAATCTTAATCAAAAAAAAGTGTTACTTAGATTGGATTTAAATGTTCCATTAGATAGTGGAAAAATTACTGACGCTACTCGAATAGATAAAATTTTACCCACCATTAACTTTTTATTAAAAAGTAAAGCAAAAATTATAATACTATCTCATCTGGGTAGACCCAAAGGGAAAGTTGTAAATGAACTCTCACTTAAACCAGTATGTGAAGATCTAAAAAATAAAATAAACCAAAATATAAGACTAGTTTCAAAGAATATAAAAGAAATTAAATCTACCGATTTATTTAATAAACATGATGAAAAAATTGTAATACTTGAAAACCTTAGATTTTATGAAGAGGAAGAAAAAAATGATAATGATTTTGCAAAACATTTAGCAAGTCTAGCTGATATTTATGTTAATGATGCCTTTTCATGTTCTCACAGAGCGCATGCCTCAATTTTTGAAATTACTAAATTTATTCCTTCATATGCTGGTCTTCAATTAAATTTGGAAATTGATGCTCTAACTAAAATTACATCTGAAATTCAAAGACCCATAACATGCATCATAGGAGGATCTAAAATATCTTCTAAAATTAATATAATTAAAAATTTAATAGCTAAATTTGACAATATTATAATAGTTGGTGGAATGGCAAATAATATACTCAAATACAAAGGGTATGAAATTGGAAATTCTATTCAGGAAAATAATTGTAACAAAATTATTGAAGAAATATTTTCTCTATCAAAAAAAAAAAATTGCAAAATAATTTATCCTGAAGATGTTACGGTAGGAAAAGATTTAAACGGATCATCTGAAATAAAAGAATTAGATAATGTTTATAAAGATGAATTAATTTTAGATGTTGGCCCTAAAACAACTAAAACTATTAACTTATTGATTGAAGAGAGTAATACTATTCTATGGAATGGCCCTGCGGGCTATTTTGAAAATCCTAATTTTGCCAAGGGGAGTATTGAAATAGCCAAAAAAATCATTGAAAAAAACAAGAATAATACAATTTATTCAGTTGCAGGTGGTGGTGATACTGTTTCTTTTTTGAATAATATTAGGGCAACAAACAATTTTAATTTTATTTCAACTGCTGGTGGTGCTTTTTTAGAATACCTTGAAGGAAAAGAACTTCCTGGTATAAGGGCCCTCAAATAACATGACAGAACTTAATAAAATAGCATTGAAAATATTGTCTAACGGTAAAGGAATCCTTGCAGCAGACGAAAGCAACGGAACTATGACTAAAAGACTAGAGTCGGTTAATGTACCTTCAAGCCCAGAAAATAGACTGCTATTCAGGGAAACTCTTTTCTCCGCTAGTGGGATGAAGGATTTTATTGGTGGTGTTATTTTGTATGATGAAACAATCAACCAAACTTCTAGTTTAAAGCAAACTATTCCAGAATTGATCTCTAAGTCTGGAGCAGTACCTGGAATTAAAGTTGATACAGGTGCAAAAATTCTAGCTGGGTCTATTGAGGAAAAAATTACAGAAGGTCTGGATGGCTTACGAGAAAGACTAAAGAACTATTATAAACTTGGAGCAAGATTTACAAAATGGAGAGGTGTTTATAATATTTCTGATAAATATCCCAGCAAACTATCCATTAATACTAATGCCCATGCTTTAGCCAGATATTCTGCTTTAGTTCAAGAATGTGGAATGGTTCCAATTGTAGAGCCTGAAGTTTTAATGGATGGAGATCATTCTGCTGAAACTTGTTTTAACAAAACCTCTGAAGTTATTAAAGAATGCTTTGAGGAATTAGTGATTCATAAAATTGATTTAAGTGGAATAATTTTAAAACCTAATATGATTTTAGCAGGAAGCACTTCTAATAAAAAAATATCAAGCGAAGATGTTGCAAAGCTTACATTAAGATGCCTAAAAAAAAATGTACCAACCGACGTACCTGGAATTGCTTTTTTATCTGGTGGTCAAGCAGAAGTAGAAGCAACAGAGAATTTAAACCTAATTAATAAGTACAATGACACAAATTTTATTATGACTTACTCATATGGAAGAGCTTTACAACAAAGTGCGCTTAAGTTTTGGTCAAAAGATATTAATAATATTAGCGGCACTCAAAAAGTTTTTAATCACAGGGCAAATATGTGTACACTTGCAGCTCAAGGCAAATGGTCAAAAGAACTTGAGGCAAAATAAAACAAATAAGAAATTTATTTATCTAATTTCTCCAAGTAAAATAATTGATACAAATTTTTACAGTGATTTAGCTCTTGTATTAAGTTCAAAAAAAGTAAGTTTATTCCAACTAAGGCTTAAAAAAGAAACAAATTCAAATAAATTTATTATTGGAAAAAAAATTAAGACAATTTGCAATAAATACAAAGTTAAATTTTTAATCAACGACGACCCCCGGCTTGCTAAAAAACTAAATGCAGACGGTTGTCATCTAGGTCAAAAAGATATGGATTTGATAAAAGCTAGAAAAATATTAAAGAACAAAATTATTGGTGTGACCTGTCATAATTCTATTAATCTAGCAAAGAAAGCTATTGAAGATGGAGCCGATTATTTAGCTTTTGGTGCATTTTATACAACTAAAACCAAGATAGTTAAATATAGAGCTAGTTTGACTGTATTAAAATCTATTAAAAAAATAACGTCCATACCAATTGTAGCTATTGGAGGTATAAAGCTCAGTAATTATAAAAAACTTTTATTGAATAAAGCTAACTTTTTAGCTATTTCAAGCTACATTTGGAATAATAAAAAATACAAACCATTAGAAGCAATTAAAAAATTAAAATGAAATTATACGCAAGTGAAATTAGAGTTGGGATGTTAATTGAATACAAAAATGATCTTTGGCAAGTTTTAAAAACACAACATGTAAAGCCTGGCAAAGGTGGTGCTTTTGCTCAAGTTGAGATGAAAAGTGTGAATAAAAATACAAAATTAAATGAAAGATTTAGATCGAGTGAGTCTGTTGAAAAAGCTTCGCTAGATGAAACAAAGTTTAATTATCTTTATGATGATGAAACTGATTATCATTTTATGGATCCAAAATCTTATGAACAAATTAATATTAAAAAGGAAACAATTGGAGAAAAAGGTAAAATGTTGACAGAAAACTTAGAAGTCAGCATAAGTTTTTATAATGAAAAACCTTTAACAGTCGAACTACCTAATCAAGTAACATGTACGATTGATACAACAGATGTTGCTTTAAAGGGGCAGACTGTTTCCTCTTCTTATAAGCCTGCAACTTTAGATAATGGAATAAATATTCAAGTCCCTCCATTTATTGGAAGTGGAGACAAAGTCATAGTTGATACCAGAACAATGGAATATATCAAAAAAATATAAATTATATGCAATCGATATCAGCTAATCTAAACATTATGATAAAGGCTGCTGAAAAAGCATCTAGAGCTTTAATTAGAGATTTTGGTGAAATAGAAAAATTACAAGTTTCTATCAAAGGACCTACCGACTTTGTATCAAATGCTGATTTAAAAGCTGAAAAAATAATTATAGAAGAATTAAAAAAAGCAAGACCTTACTATTCCATTATCAGTGAAGAAGAAGGTTCCGAAGTAAACAAAGATAAGAATAATACCTGGATCATAGATCCTATAGATGGAACTACAAATTTTTTACATGGCGTCCCTCATTTTGCAATATCAATTGCATTAAAATCTGGAGATGAAATAGTTTCAGGATTAATTTATGACCCAATAAAAGATGAAATGTTTTATGCTGAAAAGGAAAGTGGAGCCTTCTTTAATAATCAAAGAATTAGAGTGTCTAAAAAAAGAGAACTTAACAGTTGTTTATTTGCTACAGGTGGTTTATCTAAAAATGAAGTTGACCTACCTTTGAGAAAATCTGGAAGTGCTGCACTAGATATTGCTTATGTTGCGGCTGGTAGATATGATGGCTGTTTCCAAAATGATTTAAATTTATGGGATATAGCTGCTGGTATAATACTGATAAAAGAAGCAGGTGGCTTAATTAATGAAATTGACCTTTCTCAAAACAAAAATATCAAAATAAGAGCTTCTAGTATGGCAATTAATGAGAAAATGCTTGAAAAATTAAAGAACTTTTAATTGTTTTATAAAATTCTTTTGCTATAAGTCTCGATATGAAAAAAGACATACATCCAAACTACCACTCGATTAAAGTAGAAATGACTGATGGAACTCAATTTGAAACAAGATCAACTTGGGGGAAAGAAGGAGAAGTTTTAAAATTAGAAATTGATCCAAAATCTCATGCTGCTTGGACAGGTGGAAAACAAAAATTAATGGACAAAGGCCGTGTCAGCAAATTCAATAAAAAATTCCAAAACTTTAGATCAGAAAAGAAAGATTAGATGTCAAATGTACCATTAATGCCAATGGCAACTGCTGTTTGGCTAGTAGAGAATACAATACTTACATTTAAACAAATTTCAAAATTCTGTAATTTACATGAAGTTGAAGTACAAGGTATAGCAGATGGTGAAGTTGCAAAAGGGATAATGGCCTACAATCCAATTATATCTGGTCAGCTTACTAGAGAGGAAATTGAATTAGCTTCAAAAGATCAAAATAAAGAGTTGCAGATAAAAAATACCGATATTGAGATTTCAACAGAAGATAAAAAAATTAAAAAATATATCCCCTTATCTAAAAGACAAGATAAACCAGATTCGGCCCTATGGCTAATCAAAAACCATTCGTTGTTAAAAGATTCACAAATAGCAAAACTAGTTGGTATAACTAAAGCTTCTGTAACTGCAATTAAAAATAAAAGTTATTGGAATTATAATAATTTAAGTCCTAAAGACCCTGTAGCATTGGGACTATTTTCTCAAAAGGACCTAATTGAAACTATTGAAAAAGCTGAAAGAAGAATAAAAAGAGAAAAAAAAGAAAAAGAGAAAGCAAAACTAACCAGAGAAGTTTCAAACATTGAATAATTTTAATAGACAGCAAAATTATATAATGGTACTTAGACATTCTTAGAAAATATTTATGAAAATAGAAGTCAAAGATAATAACATTGAACAAGCACTTAGAGTTCTTAAAAGAAAATTACAAAGAGATGGTTTTTTTAAAGTAGTAAAATTAAAAAGTGTTTACGAAAAACCTTCTGAAAAGAAAAAAAGAATTCTACAAGAAAATATTAAAAGAGTTAAAAAGCTTAATAAGCTTAAGAATAGAATTTAAATATACCGCGGGGTGGAGCAGTCTGGTAGCTCGTCAGGCTCATAACCTGAAGGTCGGCGGTTCAAATCCGTCCCCCGCAACCAAAATTAACTAAATTTTAAACCTAGATTTTTTACTATCAACTAAAAATGCTTTAACTGTTTCTCTAGTAAGTTGATCAAAAGTTTTTCCAAAGTTTTCAATTTTTTCAATAATTGCTGGTGTAATAGTAATAATATGACAACCTAATTGCTTTGCTTGCAAATAATTATAAGGTTCTCTAACGCTAGCCCAAAGTATTTCAACGTTTTTAAATCTTTTTGCCATTGCTATACTTCTTTTAAACTCTGGAACTGGATCTTTACCCGCATCACCTGCTCTACCTGCAAATATTGAAATTATAACTTTGGTTTTCTTATTGATTAATTTAAGAATTTTTTCTGTCTGTTTAGAGCTATATATTGAGGTAATATTGAGTTTAATATCTAAGTTGTTGAGCTCTTTAATAATTTTTCCCATAAAGATACCCTTAGAATTAGCAACTGGAACCTTTACATAAACATTTTTTCCCCAAGTATTAATTTGAAGGGCTTGCTCTTTCATTTCTTTATACTCATCAGCAAATACCTCTAATGAAACAGGTTTATTATTACAAATTTTTAATATTTTCTTTGAATAGGATTTGTAATCTTTTGCACCAGCATTTCTCATTAAGCTAGGATTGGTAGTAAAACCTTTTACAATTTTTTTCTTATTGAATTTTTTAATTTGATCTAATTCAGCAATGTCACAAAATATTTTTGTTATCATTAACTTTTAAAGATTTTTAGTTATGTCTTCAGTCATTTTTTTAGCATCAGCAAATAACATTAGGGTATTCTCTTTGTAAAACAAATCATTGTCAATACCCGCATAGCCAGGGGATAAACTTCTTTTTACAAACAATACTGACTTACATTTTTCTACATCTAAAACAGGCATTCCATAAATTGGACTTTGCGGATCAGTTTTTGCTGCTGGGTTCGTTACATCATTTGCTCCTATTACAAAAGCAACATCTGCATTAGCAAAATCATTATTAATTTCCTCTAATTCAAAAACCTCATCATAGGGTACATTGGCTTCTGCAAGTAATACATTCATGTGACCCGGCATTCTTCCTGCAACTGGATGAATAGCATAAGAAACTTTAATATCATTTTTTTTAAGTGTATCTACCATTTCTCTCAATGCATGCTGTGCTTGAGCTACTGCCATACCATACCCTGGAACAATTATAACTGATGACGCGTTCTTCATTAAAAATGCCGCATCCTCAGCATTACCATTTTTAACTGGTTTTTGTTCTTTACTTAACGAAGATGAGGTTTGATCTGTTGCCCCAAACCCTCCTAAAATTACATTGAAGAAAGAACGGTTCATGCCTTTACACATTATGTATGATAAGATTGCACCTGACGAACCAACTAGAGCCCCTGTAATTATTAAGGCAGTATTTTCTAATGTAAAACCAATTCCTGCAGCTGCCCAACCAGAATAAGAATTTAGCATTGATATTACAACTGGCATATCCGCACCTCCAATTGGTATTATCAGTAAAAAACCAATTAAAAAAGATACGGCTAATAGTATCCAAAAAAAGTTTGCAGATTGAGTTGAACACAAAAGATAGGTAACAATTACTATAGAAATTAATATTAAAGCATTGAGTGGATGCTGTCCTTTAAATGTTATAGGTGAGCCAGACATTATTCCTTGAAGTTTTAAAAAAGCAATTATTGAACCTGAAAATGTAATTGCACCAACTGCTGCACCAATTGACATTTCAATTAAACTTCCAAGTTTAATATTTTCAGGAGATCCAAGATTAAAAGCTTCTGGATTTAAAAAAGCTGATATTGCAACAAACACAGCGGCAAGACCTACAAGACTATGAAAGCCTGCCACAAGCTCTGGCATAGCCGTCATGGGTATTTTATAGGCTATAAATGCTCCAATTAAACCACCGATTAAAAGAAATATTAAAACATAAACAAAGCCACTTGAAAAACTTCCTATTGATAAAAATGTAACTGTTATTGCAATTACCATTCCTAAAATACCAAAAAAATTACCTTGTCTAGATGTTTCTGGGGAAGATAATCCTCTTAATGCTAAAATAAATAATACACCTGAAATCAAATAGAAAATTGCTGATAAATTTGCTGATATCATTATTTATCCTTCTTTTTTTTTTTATACATTGAGAGCATTCTCTGAGTAACTAAAAATCCTCCGAAAATATTTATTGCTGCTAGAGATATTGCTAAAAATCCAAAAATACTCGAGGTATTAAAAATATTATCATAATTTCCAGCTAAACCGGCAATAATAGCACCCACAATAATTACTGACGAAATCGCATTTGTTACTGACATTAAAGGGGTGTGTAAAGAGGGTGTAACACTCCAAACAACATAGTAGCCAATAAAGATTGAAAGAATAAATATACTTAGTCTAAATATAAAGGGATCTATTTCCATAATTTATTTAATTAGTGTTTTTTCAATTATTTCATCGTCTAAATTAATATTAATATTTTTATTTTCTTTATCATATAAATTGACGACAAAATTGAATACATTTTTCGCATATAAGCTTGATGCTGAGATAGGCAGTTTATTTAAAATATTCGTTTCACCCATAATTCTTACTCCATTTTTATTGACTACCTTGTTTACCTCAGAAAAAGCTGTATTACCGCCTTGAACTGCTGCTAAATCATAAATAATTGATCCTGCTTTCATATTGCTAATCATGTTTTCTTTAATTATTACGGGTGCTTTTTTACCAGGAATTAAGGCAGTACATATTACTATATCTATTTTTTTTAAAGTTTCACTTAACAGCTCTTCTTGTTTCTTTTTAAAATCCTCAGAAGCTTCTTTTGCATAACCACCTTCAGTTTCAAGATTTTCTGCATCCTCAACGGTCAAAAACTTGCCACCTAAACTTTCAACTTGTTCTTTAGATGCCATTCTTACATCCGTAGCAAAAACAATTGCGCCCATTCTTTTTGCAGTTGCAATTGCTTGTAAACCAGCAACACCAGCGCCAACAACCAAAACTTTTGCAGCAGGAATTGTACCTGCAGCGGTCATCATCATTGGTATAGCTTTCTCAAAATTTGCAAATGACTCTATGACTGCTTTATATCCAGCAAGATTAGCCTGAGAAGAAAGTATATCCATAGATTGTGCTCTTGTTATTCTTGGTAATAACTCCAAAGAAAAAATATTCATTCTAATTTTTACCAAACTTTCTATTTTTTCTTTATTGTTCTGAGGATCCAAAACACCAACCAATATTTGATTCTCTTTGAATAGAGAAATTATTTCATCAGAAGGTAATCCTAGCTGAACAATAACATTAGCGCTCTCTATAATTTCTTTTGTATTGTTAGAAATATTTACACCTAGCTCTTTATACTCAATATCCTTAAAACCCAAATGATCACCATATTTCTCAGATAGAGATACTTCAAAACCAAGTGCTATATATTTTTTTGCTATATCGGGTGTGATTGCAATTCTTTTTTCAATTATGTGGTTTTCTAAAACTGAAACGATTCTCATATTGAAACTTTACAATAAGAATAGGGCCATTAGAACTAAAACTGCTATCACCGCGACAGTTCCCCACAACACAAATTTAGTAAAAATATTCCAAGTACTTTTATGGTCTTGATTATCCATAAAAAATTACTTCTGTCTTGCTTTAAACTTTGGGTTTGTTTTATTAATTATATAAACTCTACCTCTTCTTCTAACTAGCTTAGAATTAAGGTCTCTTTTTTTTAACGATTTTAATGAGCTTTTAATTTTCATAATATTTTTTTATAGCCGGCAATGTCCTACTCTTCCGTGTCTTAAGACAAAGTACCATTGGCGCTGAAGGGCTTGACTTCCGAGTTCGGAATGGGATCGGGTATAACCCCTTCGCAATAATCACCGGCGTGAGTGTTATACCTAAAATAAAGATATTGTAAACTAAAGAATTATGGTTTTTTTTAAGTGTTTTTATTGATCTTTTGTTAGATCTTTTAAATCAAATTTTGGTTTTTGCTCTAAGCTCCACAATAAAATTCCAACTGGAAAATAATAAACAATATTAAGCCAATTATTAAATACATTTCCTGTTGGTGCAAAAGGCCACAAAGAAATTAATATGGCTGAAATTAAACAAACTTGAAAATCAGTAAAATAATACTTGCCACTTATTAAACTTTGAAAGTGTTTTAAGATATATACAGAAATAAATATTAACAAAGTTAGACCAATAATTAACCCAACTAAACCAAGCTCTACTAATAGTTGAATATATGTATTGTGTGGGTGTGTGCTACATGAAAATACTGAAATTTTATATTTATCTAGACTACATTTATTTCGAAAATTTTTTACTCCCACTCCAAAATAAAGGTTATCTTTAGTTATATTTATTGCTGTTTTATACAAATCATGGTGCTGGTGTGAAAAAATCATATTTTCTTTATCACTAAAAAGTCCCATTTGATCAAAAGTTTGATTAACTACTCTTTGCTTTGTATTGGGAAATGTAAAGCTAATGATAAAAATTAAAGTTAACGAAGACAACAAAATACCTATCCTCAATTTTTTAAAATCTTTTACAGCTAATAAGGTAAAAACTGCAGCAAAATTCATATAAAAGAATGCAACTCTTTCACCGCTCAAATATACTAATACTTCAGCAAAAATAAAAATTAAATAGTTAAAAGTATATTGAACTCTATTAATTTTTTTATTTAAAAAAATTAATAGAGCAAAAAAAATCGGAAAGAGTCTTGATAAATAACTTCCTAAAATAAGTTCATCATTGAATAGACTACTTACACGGGGACCAACACTTAAAGGGTAGCCTAATATATTTTTTCCATAAAAAAATTGGATAAAACCATCTAAAATTAAAACACTAAATGTAATTAAAAAAATATAATACAATTTTTTCAAAATTTGATTATCGTTATTAATAATATAAACAACTGCCAAAGAAAAAACTCCAAATCTAAAATAACTTAAAGAAATTTTAAGAGAATCTATATTTTGGTTCTGTAAAAGACTATTTAAAATTAAATAAACATAAAAAGAAAAAAATAAATAAAAAAACTTATTATGGAAAAGTTCAAATTTTTTATTTTTAAATACCTCAATTAGAAAAAGAATGGCGATTAAACTTAAGGCTAAATCACTTAAAAAGGGACCAGTAATTAATAATATTGGTATTGATAAAAAAAGATAACTAGATAACTTTAACATTATATTATGTTTCTATTAAAAATATTAACATTTATGTTTATTGATAATTTTGATAAATACAAAGTATTAAATTTTAAGATTGTGAACTGAGAAATTGGAAAAAAATATAAATTCCAAAAAATAATGCTATTAGGTTTAAAATAAGATTATACCTCAAATTTGATAGATGTTTAAAGAAGATTTGAGAAAATTTAAAAATAACAAAAGGTATAATCATCAAATAAATCTTATCTAAATTAAATTCAACATTTGTAAAAAAATTTATTACAAATAATTGGAAAATACCCATAGTCAAATACCCATAAGCAATACAAAACCTTACAATTTCTTTTTTGTCATTAATTTTTGTTGAAGCTAAAGTGAGGAGTGAACCACCCAAATTTGTGAGCCCATGTACAAGACCAATTAATAAAAAGATAAAGCTATCTATTATCTTATCATTATTTTTTTTTAAAATTTTTTGACTTAAGAATATATTAACTAGTGAAAATATTATGATTATTGATGATATTATCAAATTTATATTAATATTTTGATAATTCGTTACAACAAAATATAATGCAAATAATAATGATGGAATTGTAATAATATTAAATCTTTTAATAAAATCATTTTTATATGAAAATTGATTAGATTTAATTTGTAAAAAACTAATCATGATTGAAACTGGTATGAGGATATTTAAAGAATCAAAAAAATCATTTCCTAAAATCAAAAATATTGGCGTTCCAAATAATAACAATCCTACCCCAAAAATAGATTGAAAAATTGATAGAATTGTTACTATGATTATTTCTTCTAAATTGAATATCATTATATTTTTATGATTATTTATATCCTGATTTATACCAGAGAGATTGATTTAATTTATTTCTCTTGGCTGCACCTCTAAAGTAATAGAGTTTTAATATTAATGAAAATAAATTTTTTGAAAAAAAAACTTTATTTGAATCTAATAAAAATAAATACTTCTTTAAGATTAGACTTACTGGCAACACTACGAAAAAAATAAAGAATTTCATGATTGGATTGGCAAAAGAGTTTTTAAAAAAAGTTTCAAATAATAAGATATTATTTGGTAAAATCTTTAATTTCTTTTGTTTCAGTATTGTTGGCATAGAGTCTCTTGATAAAATAAACCATTTTTGAACATAAGCTTGAATATTTTGGCTTGTTTCTTGATGGTCTACTTTTGCCCCTGTTAGAAAAATTTTAAAATTATTTTGTTCAAGTCTGGATGCCCATTCTACATCTTCTAAACCATATCCCTTAATATTTTCATCAAACAGTAATTTTTTATAAATATTTTTTTTATTAAAGAAACAACAACCTGTAATAATATTTTTATTATTAATTTTTTTAGAAGTGTTTACTTTTAGGTTTTTTTCATCACGGAATTTATAATAATTACTTTTCTTAATTAATTTTAGTGGTGTGAAATATTGACCACAGTAAACTACATCAGTTTTTTTTATTTGTAATTCTTTTTTTAAAA
>Ga0209383_1001973_pt1 | contig 12423 bp, 1 predicted proteins | sample CoawatmetaG02DNA_FD_187510 | JGI IMG/M metagenome (GOLD analysis project Ga0209383, IMG submission 187510) | Marine microbial communities from the West Antarctic Peninsula - Coastal water metaG029-DNA (SPAdes) (version 2) | ecosystem: Environmental > Aquatic > Marine > Coastal ... | reverse complement strand
CCTAATTATGGCTCTATTATTCATGATATGTTATTTGAACCATTAACATCCGAAACAACTGAGTTAATTGAAGAAGATTTAACAGACATTATAAACGATGATCCACGATGTAACTTTGTTAGTATTGAAGTTACTGATTCGAATCACACTATTAACGCAATCGTGCGCCTTCAAATTCTACCAACGAATGAGCCGGTAGAATTAAAAATAGATTTAGAGAGAGAATAATATGAGCCAAGAACGAACAGACAATTTATTTGCAAGTGAGAGTTGGACAGCAGTATACACTGCATTTACTAACATCAGTCTTAAAGCATATGACTTCGACACAATCAGAGAGGCATTATTAGCCTACACGGTTCAAACTTATCCTGATAAATTTAATGATTTCATTGCAAGTTCAGAATTTATTGCTATCTTAGATCTAGTCGCATATCTTGGACACAGTTTAGCATTCAGATTGGATATGAACACTCGTGAGAACTTCATGGACACTGCTGAACGTAGAGCAAGTATTCTACAAATGGCAAAGACGTTGGGTTATAACAAAACTAGACCTATCAATGCAAAAGGCTTCATGAAGATTACTAGTATAACAACTGACGAGAACGTACTTGATAACGAAGGTGTCACTCTTGCAGGACAAAGTATTAATTGGAATGATAGTAATAATGTAGATTGGTATGAGAACTTTATCAGTATCTTAAACTCTTCATTCGCAGGTACAACTAAAATTCAGAATCCATCGTCTACATTAACTATAACAGATGTTGACCATTCTTTATACGAGATAAACGAAGATACAACTATAAAGAGTGTAAACTATCCATTCTCTGCAAACATTAATGGTAAGGGCAGAGAGTTTGAAGCAGTACGAGTAGCACTAGACACAGTTAATAAAAAGATACACGAAGCAGAGCCAAATCAAAATAAAAACTTTACAATCATTAACAGAAATGACAATTTGGGATCAGCAAGTGACAGAACTGGATTCTTTGTTTATGCAGTACAAGGCACACTTACATTTGAAGATTTCTCTTATCAGAATAAAATCTCAAATAGAATAGAACCAATAAATGAAACTAATATATCTAATTCTGATGTGTGGATTCAGAAGATAGACTCAGGTAGAGATTACGTATCAAGTGTGACTGCAATTGATAATGACACAAGAGAGACAGCAATTTACAACAGTTTGCGAACTGGTTCTGGAGATATTGTAAGTATAAATTCTAGCGACAACAATGGAATTGAACTACATTATCCAGATGGTGTCTTTGGCAACGCGGCATATGGCAACTACAGAGCATGGTATAGAACAGTTCATAATGATAATTTCTCTGTAAATGCTAATGACATTATTAATAAAATTATAACAATTCCATATATTGGCACTGACAGTAGAACCTATAGACTCACATTAACAATGTCAAGTACGATTGACTTTGGTGAAAACTATGCTGGTGAAACATATTCTAGTGTACGAAGAATTGCTCCAAGAAGTTATTACGCACAAGACAGAATGGTCAATGCACAAGATTATAATGTATATCCTCTATCATTGGGAAACAACGTAATTACTAAATTAAAATCAGTAAACACTTCATTTGCTGGGAACTCACGTTTTTATGAAACTGATGATGCTCTAGGACATCACTCTAACTTGAGTGTGACGGGCGCAGACGGAAGTCTATTTGTTGAAGACGAAGCAGTATCAATTCCATTGAGTTACAACAAACTACAAGGAAAGAGTGACAACTTTATAAGAAATGAATTAGCAAGTGCATTAAAACATCCGAGTCTATTGAATAGTTATTTTTATAAGTATCGAAGCAGTGCTAGTGCCGTTCTTCCACAGACAGCAACGTACGTTGTTGACTCGGCAGATGGAATGAAAATTAAAACAGCCTCAGCACCAGTAAGTGGCGTGTTTGTTGGAGACTATGTTAAATTATTGATGGCGGCATCAGGAAAAACTATTTGGGCTGTTGTCAAAAAAGTAGAAACATCGACATCACCTGCATACGCAGATGATACACTTACATTGAGTAAGTTTATTCCGGAAGTTGGAACACTCAAGTCAGTGGTAAGAGGATTTAGAACTAAATTTACTGCTACTGAAGTTGCAAACATCAAAACTGTAGTTGATAGCAGTACTGAGCAGACTTTCAAGTTAAGATATCAAGTAGTATCAAATCTGAAACCAACCGAATGGGAATGGAAAGTTATCACAACAACACCTGCGGCATCAGATGTCTATGTCGTGTTTAATTATAATTCCGGTATCAGAGACAATGAATCACAATATACTGCCCAATTTACAGGCAAAAAAGTTGCATTCGAAAGTAGAGACCAAGTTAAGTTTTTCTACGGCAATACAACTAATGTAATCGATAATGAAACAAATATGTCTAAACGAGATGCAATATTTCTCAATTACTTAGAAGAGGCTCCAGTAACCACTGGAACAGCAACTAACGACAGTGGTAAGAAAGTTACAATAGGACAAGTTCCACTATCAAATGTAGCAACTGATGGTAGCACTGGTGCAACATTTGATGCTCTATTTAGACATAGTGGTGCCCCAACAACTTATGAATTTGTAGAAGCCAACGACTATGCTGATAACTCAACGTATACGCATAATCTAGTATCGCCTGCTGGAGTAGAATATGCTCTCAACAGAACTACTGAAATTACTCATCCGCCAATAGCAGATATAAATCAGAGAATTATAGGGTATCCAAGTGATTCTGGCACTTCTCCTAGCGAATATAAACTTTCAATAGCAGTAAGCGATTTAGCAAATTACTCAACAACACAAACTCCTATAACTGGTGGAACAGACGTTGATACACTTGCATCGGCAGATGTTTTCACATCACTTGACGCAGTTGGATTTCTAGAGGGATATACTGGTAATGTTAATAATGCAAATAATTCACATTCAACTCAATCATCTAATCAACTAGATACTCTGGGATTTAAGGGAAAGATATCGTTGTCTTATTTTAACACAGCGGCAACAAGCAGTAACTTCATGTGGCATGATGTGTCAGATAACACAACTACAAATGATTTTACTACTGTATATGATGCAAATACGACTGAATATACTTTTACTATGTCTACTGCCGCATCGGCTCTTTATAATCACCTTGACGCTGATATCTATTTCAAGCAATATGCTTATGGAGAATTTACAGTAACGAGTGCGACCCCACTTACTGTTAGTAATATTATGCTTAGAGATAGCACGAACACAATACTTAATAATGATAATATAACTGTTACTAATACAAGTGGCACAAACTACAAGATTATTTTTTGGACATATGCGATAACAGTCGGAGAAAAAGTTGACGTAATCATTGGAACAAATGCAACGATATCATCTATCGCAGATTTCTCAGTGAGAGTCAGTGCATCATTCGGACTATCAGTGGGAACAAATTCAACTACTACTACATATACTGGGGTATCTTCGTACGTTTACGATGACTACTTGACGCCCGCGGGATACGTAGATAGTACAAAAGTTAAACTATTAACTTCAGATACAAACGATAATCCATTTGCTATGCTTAACGTCATTCGTGCAAATGAAAAGATTGTAATGGAACAATATACTAACAATAACATAACATATGAAAGAGCATCTAAGACTGTAGTTGCTGCCTCGGCGCCAACTGGCGTTCCAAAAGCCGCAACAATATATTATAACACGACTGATACTGTTTGGTATATCCGAGAAGCGGGTGGATGGAGTGCATTAACTGGACATATAGATCAATCTACTGCTACTTTAATTCAAATTAACTACAATAGCATACAATACAGAGTGACAGAGGGTATTACGTTCGTTAAAGACGAATTTACAAGTTTCAGATGGGACCATTATGCTGATATAAACAAGCGAATAGATCCTAGTACTAGTAATATCATTGACATGTATGTACTAAGTGCTGATTATGTTAGAAAAGTAAATGAATGGATAGCGAATGATTTCTTGACTGCCACTCCAATTGCTCCTAACAATTTTGAATTAGCAAAGATAATGAATAGCATTGAACCGAAAGGATCGATGGCAGATCATATTGCCTATATTCCTGTAGAGTTTAAATATTTATTTGGGTCATATGCTAAAGTAGAGAATCAAGCAATATTCAAAGTCATTAAGAAACTGGGAGTAGGATATACTGACAGTGAGATTAAAACAGCAGTATCTACAAAAGTGAATGAATACTTCACAATTAATAACTGGGACTTTGGCGACATATTTTATTTCTCAGAACTAGCGGCTTATCTTCATAAAGAACTTGGAGATTATATTTCAAGTATAGTTATTACACCGAAATACGCAGGCAAGAACTTCACAGATTTACTAAGTATATCGTGTGCATTGAATGAAATATTCATGGCAGTAACAACATCTAATGACGTAAAAATAATTACACAATTAGCATCATCTGAATTGGTAGGCAAATAATATGGCAAAGAAGATTTATGACTTTTTACCAAGTCATTTAAAGAATACTGAGTTAGAAACAATATTCGAAACTACATTAGACCGTGTATTCTCTGTTGGTGAAATGGAGAAAACAAAAGCATTTGTTGGTAGAAGGGAAAAGGGAATATATAACAGCAATGATATATATCTTTCGTATCCGGCAACCGCTTATGCTAGAGATAATTATGGTCTTGAACCCACTTTTACAAACGCAGACGCAACTGATAATATATTCTATGATGACTTGCTGAATGCGTTATACAACAAAGGCGCACTGACAAACGACCACAGACGATTATTTAAAAGTACATTAGAAACAGTTACTTTACCAATAGACTTAGATAAGTTTGTAAACTACAGTATGTATTACTGGGTATCTCCTAATTTTGATGCATCAATTACTGGTTCAACAAACAAACATTACGTCACAATTGATAAAAAACTATCAACAGATACTCCCGTTCCAACGGACTTTTGGAAAACTAATAATTCATGGTATCACTATGATGACATTAAAGCCTTAATTACGGATGCTAACTTTACTTTAATATCTCAAGCACTAAGACCTATTATTGAATTTGATAAGAACATTGAGTTAAGTGTTAGTAGTGCCGCGACAACAGTTGCATCTTCATTTGCGGTTCCTACATTTAAGTCATACGACTCTACTGGAACAACCCAAGGTGCCGACATAAAAATATTTCATTATGTAACTGGTGCATACACAGACGATACTGAATTGGGATTGAAACCAAAGTTAATGTCTGGCGACTATGAAAGTGAATTCGTATTTAACATAGACTTGTTAACATCTTCAACTTACAAACTATCAACAGCATACAAGAAGTTATATATCACAACAACATTTGATTATCGAAACCTAAGACAAGAACTGGGCGATAGTTTAGCAGTAATAGATATAGAATTACTACAAGCACCAAAGAATGTAAATACAATAGATTTATATTTAGATGGACAGAAACAAATAGGAAACTATACATTCAGTAATGTTACAAATAAAATTACAATGAATGATGCAGTAACTGGCAATATGTACGTTGATTATTGTACTGCTACTCCAGTGGTATATGACGGGCAAACTATATTTCAACGCCTCGATCCATCCATTGAATATAATGTAGATAATAAGTCATATGCAAACACAGAGATGACATACTCTCTTGTCTATGAACATCTTGTTCGTATAATCGAGACTGTATCAGGTTTAACTGGTAACGCAAATGCAGTTAACAACTATAGAACATCGGGAACAAATACAGACAAACTAAGATATGCGAACCAAGGCAGTGTACTTATTCGCAACACAGTTGATATTAAAGAGGCATACTTTGCACTAACACGAGATGACTACGACCCTATTAAAGCAACAGAGTTTTTATCTGGTGCATACAATGGCTACAAAAATAAATTAATGACTACTGTTATTTCTATTTTAGAAGCGAGTTCAAGTGAGACTAAAACTGACCTACAAATATTAGAAGAAGCAATTGGTACGATTTCTCTTGGAAAACATTCAAGTGTAAGTATTTTTAGAAATAGTTCTATGTTGAATTTTGGTGATATTCATTCTCATTATCAAACACTTGGGGCTACAATTATCGATGGTGCAATGGAACAAGTTATGCCATCATTTACAGATACAATCTTACACGACAAAGATGTAGTTGTTATTCTAAACAATGTTATTAAACGAATGAATGTAGATTATACATTGTCTTCTGGCGCCACAAACATAACATTTACTACAGCATTATCATCTAGTGATACACTCAATATTCGACATTATAGTAATACAAAAGAAACTTACATACCGCCAAGTGCAACATCATTAAACATTGCACCTGCATATGAGCCAAAAGTTGTTACAGATACGGAGTATAGTCCTAGTGTCTCATTTATTCGAGGACACGATGGCTCATTGGTTCCCATGTATGGAACACGGATTGATACTATACTTCTTTCATTTGAGACTTTAGTATTTAATAATTTAGCAAATAATAAGAACGCCAAAATTGACAGTATGAATTATGGATTATATGGTACTTCTAGTACTAATTATTCTAATGTTGAAAAGAAATATATCATGTATCCATTCTTTAAGAAATGGATGATGAGAAATAGCATTGATAATCTAGACAACACTGACTTCGATGCTACTGACTACAAGACTTGGAACTACAGAGCAAAGGATGAGAATTCTAGCGGATATTGGAGAGGACAACTAATAAATGCATATGGCACAGATAGACCATTACAAGAACCTTGGAAGGCATTAAAACTATCACAGAAGCCAAATTTATTTAATTCTACCTACGGCAGTGCATATACAACTGCTTCATTTTGGACAGCATTTATATCGGGAGAAGGTTTAACTTGTCCAGTGCCAGTTGATGCTTCTGGAAACTTAAAGACACCAAGCGATTTATTCTTCGGTGGTGCAATATCACAGAGTGATGTATTATTGATGGATCAAGCATGGGAATTCGGAGATGGTTCACCAATAGAACTTGCATGGACAAGAAGCAGTGAATTTGCTTTTGCCGAATTCACATTAATGTTATTGTCTAGTCCTTTCGAAGTGATATACAATTACAGCACACAGATAAAAAATATTATCGAATACTCTAATAAGAACGAAGGTATTGATACTAGTCTAGTTGTTGCTGACAAAGATTACTATTCATTCAAGTTGGGCTCAAAGTTAGGTGGGTTTGTTAATAATTTCAAACTACAATCAGAAAACAATTCATTATCGAATAGTAGATTCTCTGAAATACCCACAGACAACTATGATTTATTTGTTCACGCAGGTGTGCCAAATAGAAGTGAATTCTTTAGTGCTATCGTACTAGAAAAAGTATCATTAGATATACCATATCCTGTTTATAGTCTTGCAAGTGCGGCGACTTACGTTAAAGGAGATGTTGTTCTAAACTCGGGCGATAAAAAATACTATAAAAGAAAAGTAACAGGCATCTCTACAAAAGAGACTGCGGGATTAATTACTTTTGATTACAGTAGTTGGACACTTATATCACAACCAAAGACTAGTAAGTTTGGATTTCAAGTACATGGGTACGATGAGATTAATCCAACATTCTACTCGATGGGATGGGATACAGCAAGTGGCGAAAAAGTATTTTCAACAGCAGGAGATAAACTTCCTCTACAACAATGGCAGGGTGGAGAATATTATAGACTAGATTCATATGTATTATGGAATGAGACTCCTTATGTTTGTCTTACGAATCACACATCAACTACGATGTTTGATGACAATGTTAAAGATTGGAAACCAGTAACAGAATGGCCAACAACAAATAAAACACACGCGAATGGCTATAAAGAGTTAGTAGATGATACTATAAAGAATTATAATTATGGCGATATCTTAGACACAGTAGATGACGTTGCTCATTTAATTATGGGTTATCAACATTACTTAAAATTAGTAGGGTGGGAATTCACAGACTCAGATAAATCTGGATCAATTATAGATTGGGAAAATCTATTGTACAAGTTCTTAGATTGGCAGAGTGAACAGCACACCATTGGAGATTTCATTACATTGACTCCACTATTAACAGGCGGCAGTTTCAACGCGACACAAGGTGTTGCGAGTGTAGCCACTGAAACCTTTAAGAATTTTTATCGAGTAGTAGACTCTTCGGGTAGACTTATACCAAATACTGAACTTAATTTTCACACAGATGGTGCAAAATTATCGTTCACTAGTAATATTCCTATCTATGGAATGAAAATGGATGTAAGAGATATTGAACATGCCTTTGTTGTTGACAGAGTTGACAGTTATGCTGATGTAATCTATGACCCGCATACTCATACTCGTAATCTTCGAATGCAAATTGATTGCAACCGAACAATGAATTGGGATGGAACTATGTCGGTTGATGGTTATCTTGTAAATGATAATCAATTAATACCAAACTTCGACACAATGATTGAAGAAACTCGTCACTATAGAAACACTTTAGTTGACCAGGGATTATCACCAATTAACAAATTAAAATCAAATCACATGGGATATACAACGAGAGCATACTTGTCTAACCATGGAGTTGAAAGAGAATCACAACTAGAATTCTACAAAGGATTCTTATCTCATAAAGGAACAAATTCAAGTATTAATAGAATTGTTAATAAAAACAGTAACTTTAAAGATATCGAGCATTCTGATATATGGTCAGTTAAGTTAAGCGACTACGGACATGAATCAACTAATCTTACAATGTCAAAAGATATATCAGTCAATGATATGATTAGTGACCCATTCTTAGTATCATATTCAAACATCACAAAAACACTAATGCCTCAGACAGTTAAGCCCGCATTGGCAATCAAAACAACAGGATATGTTGATGCCACTGACGTAAACTATGTCGTAACAGCACAAAGTGATCTAGTAAATTTAGCAACAGCAACTAATACATTATATGAGGGCGACACAGCATGGGTTCAATTCGATGTAGATAGAGACTGGGATGTGGTACGATTAAGTGAAGTAGCAGAGATAAGTTATGTTGGAGAAACTTCTGACAACCAATTATATATTGGAATGCTTACTGCGATAGATTCTGCATTTATTGATAAATCAATTTATCTAAAGATTTCTGGTACTGAAATAGATCCATCAATAGATGGATATTATTTACTTGCCGCAAATGGAACAAAAACAGTAAACTCTAGTACGATATATGAATACTTGGTATTTGAAGAAGATTTTGAGCCAGTGATTGTTGAAATAGATTCTTCGACTACTAACAGTATCTTTGTTCCAACTCAAGCAGATTCTGGTATTGAAGCAATTGGTTCAGTAAGTAACCCTACTTTCACTAGCAGTGATACACTAGTTGTTGATAACGTGGAGTTTACTTATGTACCAGCAGTAGGCTCAACCTCTGGAATTTCGATACTGGGAACAGTTGCAAATCCAACAGTATCAGAGGGAGAACAAGCAAGATTTGTTATTTACAATTCTAGTGGATTAGTTGAGAATACAACAGATACTAACGTAACATTTACTGGTACAGTTGCAACCACAACGGCTGCATTTACTAGTAACTATGGCGATGCAATTACAATTGACGGCACAACATTAACTATAGAATATAGTGGCTCTGCTGGAATCTCATTGACTTCGACGGCTATAAAAAGTTCACCACTTACTACGGGAAACACAGTTGTCATCGATGGAGTAACAAAGACAGTAGTAGCATTAACTACGACTGGAACAGTAACGGCGCCAGTGATGGCATCTACGAAACCATTATCAATTAATGGTCAAACTGTGACACTTACGAGCGGAGATACTCTTGCTGAAATTATTACAGCAATCAATTCAACATCAACTTTAGTAGTTGCTAGTAACTCGGGAACTAACGAATTAGTTCTAACGACATCATCTCCTGAATTAGATATGTCGGGCAGTGCGTTACAAGACTTGGGATTATCTGCCACTACATTATATTATGACTCGAAACTGGACAATCTAGCGACAGCAATCAATACTATAACTAGTATTACTTGTTCTGTTGTTGGCAGCAATTTGGTAATATCAAGTTCAGCCGCTTCAATGGTTATCTCTGGAACAGCGTTATCTGAATTGGGCGTAACTGCGGGTACTTATAATCAAAATTCTGATCCAACAGCAACAAGTGTTGTTGCACAAATAAACGCATTAAATGTATTGGGCGTAACAGCCGCGATTGTAACTGGCACAATTAAAATAACAAGTACAAATCATAACTTAGATATAGTTGAAGTAACTTCAGGCGCTATGGGAAGATTAGGATATGCTACGACTACTGTGGCAGTAGATGCTACTGATAACATTATAAGTGATTTAAATTCTCAAGTATTCGCGTCATCAACATCTACCGCAACTAAATCTGATAGACAGGTATTAATAACAAGTTCTGAAAGCAGTATAGTTGCTAGTAATATCATAGGAAATTCTCTATCTGATATCGGAATAGCAGTTGGTACATTTTCAAACACATCAGTATTAAGTTCTACTGCATTGGGATTTGCTGGACAAATTACTGCAAACTCTACAACAGGACTAGCAGTTAATCTATCAAGTGATGGAAGAATGATATTCACTCAGACTGGAGTAAGTTTATCATTTGCTGGAACAGATGGAGCATTGTTGACTAGAATAGGATTAGTAAGAGAGTACTCAAATGTAACAAGTAGTGCAAACTATAAAGCAATGTTGTGGAAATCAATACGATATACCACCGGGGTTAACGGTACTGACTTTACAGCATTTTATACTAGTCTAGGACTAAACAGTGCGAGTAAATTATGGGCTGACGACTATAATGATAACGGATGGGCAGTACTTGATAGGAGTTCAACAGGAACACTCTCAGTGTATGCCAAACAATCAACAGTTATAGATTCAGATTTAACAAAAAGATTGATAGTAAAAGATGGTGATGATTTTATTAACCATCAAATATATGATCCTCTTAATTTAAAAATGTCTGGTTCAATTGTTTCTAAATTAGATTACATCGCATGGAACGACCCTGCGAGTTATGACGTAGTAACTAGTCCTGACATATGGTTGGATGAGAAATTAGGCAAAATTTGGTGGGACACAGACTTAACAAGATTCTATAGATACAACGATTACGGCGATGCAAATGGAAACTTAAACGTCAACTATGTGAAGAAGTATTGGGGACTAATTGTTCCAGGCTCTACCGTGGTTGTAAAGAAATGGACGAAATCTAGAATATTACCAACTTATGCAGTAACCTATAATACTAAGAAGTATTACGATGATGTCGCAGGCAAAGAAGTCACAGATTATTTCTACTGGTCTTCTACTAGTGATGATGTTGTTGAAATTGCAATGTTGATTTCTGCTGGTGGCACTAAGAATAAATTTATACCAGTTGGCCCATCGAGTGTTCTTATTAGTAACAACGCTACATCATATAAGAGTCCAACAATAAGTGCTACATTACATTATCAACAAGACGATGGAAATCGTAAAAGCCACTCTGATTGGGAGATGTTATCAGAGAGTTCAGATACTATTGTACCTGCTAAATTCTTAACTGATATGATAGATTCATTATCTAATCTTAAAATACTAACAACTTACACTGCTAAATTAACAGCATCTCAATTAACTGATGTTAATAATGCGATAATTCCAATTTCATGGATTACAGATTTAGCCATCAGTGGTGACATAGTAGTCACGCTGAATAGTAATACAGTAAACGCAAGTTATCTAACTATTTCGGCTTCTAATTTGCAGATATCTCGAACATCACTTACGATGATAGAGGGAGACATATTAAGAGTATACAAAGTTGCACCTAAGACAGATAATTGGTTTTCAAATAATCTCACTGCTAGAAGTAATTTCGCTTCAGTTATAAATGATACAATGAAAAGTAAGTTACTAGTAAGTACATATGCCAATTATAAGGAGTATATAGACACTGATGATATTATCTTTGATTTAACTGATTGGTATCTAAACGATAATTACAAGACAATTGATGCATACTCTTATCTATCAACTACTAGAAACTTTGATATGATGGCAGAATATAACAGTGGAATAAAATCATTTAAGTTAAAATTACCAACTCATAATGAATATTACTTCGAAGATGATAATTCGTTAAAATTAGTTAACAGAAGTAAGAGTTCATTGAATGTATCATTTACTAGTCTGACATATCCAGAATCAACTAACCCTGGATATTATGCCAATGCGGTTGGAATTCAGATTCAGGAATTAATGAATATGATTCAGGATTATCCAGACACATCGTTTATTAATAATATATTCTTCACTATGGTAAATTATCTTTACACAGAGAAGAGTTACCCTGCTTGGTTGT
>Ga0209383_1001971_pt1 | contig 12426 bp, 12 predicted proteins | sample CoawatmetaG02DNA_FD_187510 | JGI IMG/M metagenome (GOLD analysis project Ga0209383, IMG submission 187510) | Marine microbial communities from the West Antarctic Peninsula - Coastal water metaG029-DNA (SPAdes) (version 2) | ecosystem: Environmental > Aquatic > Marine > Coastal ... | reverse complement strand
ATGAAATTACAGCTTTTGGTAATGAAGAATTTAGAAAAGAAGCAGAAAGAGTCATTAAAAAAATACCATCATTAGAACCTGGATTAATTAATGATTATCCCGTAGCAATTTCTTATACCGTTCCAATAACATTTAATAGAAAAAAATAATTATATCAAAAAATATTAATTTTGTTAAGTTTAAAAAAGGGTCATTAACTCAGTTGGTTCAGAGTGTTACCTTGACAGGGTAGAAGTCACTGGTTCGAATCCAGTATGACCCACCAAAAATAAGCCCACTCAATTGAGTGGGTTTTTATTTCTTCTAGTAAATTATATTTTTCTAAAAAAAATATTTAAAATCTTGTAATAAATCCCTTAATTCAAGCACTAATTAAGAAAAAACTATTTGTGAGTAACGATTTTTACATTTCTTCCATACTTCCCTATTCTGGGATAATTATTAAAATTTGTAGGGCTTACACAAATACACAATCAGACTTTGAAGATTATTATCAGGAAGTGTGTTTGCAAATTTGGAAGAGTAAAGATAACTTTAAGGAACAGTCCGAATGGAGTACTTGGATTTACAAAATATCCTTAAATGTTTGTTTAACCCTACTAAAAAAGAAAAAACGAAAAGCATTATTTTTCTATTCAGAAAACGAAATAACAGAAGAAAACACTGCATTTTCAAATGAAGAATTAAACCAATTGTATACTGCTATAAAAAAACTCTCTGAAATTGACAGGGGAATTATCCTGTTATACTTAGAAGAAAAATCGTACAAAGAAATTGCAGAAATCATTGGAACAAACTCCAATAATATTGGAGTAAGAATTACAAGAATAAAAGAACAGTTAAAAAAACTATTAAATTAAGATATTAGTCATGAAAAAAACAATAGAAAGCATTTGGTCAGAAGGGTTTATTAATAAGAACGCCTTAATTTCTCCGAAAATTAATAATCTGTACAACCAAAAATCAATACATACTATCGACCGGTTTAAACGCTTAGGAAAATACAGTCTAATCTTCCTAGTAATATTTGCTATCTTTTTATTTATTGCAGCAATATGGAGTGAAGTTCCTTTAATAGTATCTTGCTTTTCTTTACTTATTGTGTGGTTAGTTTCAGCAGGATATGAAGAATCTATAAAACTAAATAAGATTGACAAAGGAGAAAACAGTTATGAATATGTAAAATCATTTCACAAGTGGAGAGTAGAGGCTGAAGATAAAATCTCTAAAATATACAAAGTATTGTATCCTGTTCTCGGGATGTTAGGCGTACTTTTATTCTTATATTCTCCTAATTATAATTTTCATTCTGAACTTACAAATTATCAGGAAATTATGAATAATCCGGAAACTCTAATACTATTTGGACTCCCAGTTTATTATGTAATTGGAACGGCTTTATTAATGATTTTTCTATTTTTTATGAGTGAACCGCTATACCGCTTAGATATAAAATTAACTTATGGTAAAATCCTTAAAAAATTAGATATATTACTAGAAGAAATGGAAGAATTACGAAAGTAATTTATTCAATAATTTTGTAAAAAAGTTCGAAATTAGTACCGAGAGGTCCACCAAAAAGACACCCACTCAATTGAGTGGGTTTTATTTTATATTCTTTCAGAAACATTAACCGCCTTATGAATTAAGGCAACTTTCTTATATTTAGTTTCATTAATCTCAAAGTAATCATACATTCTTCTTAATGAAGAACCAATACCATCAATACTCATATTAGACTTTTCAGCAATCTCTTTATTCAATATCATTGGATTATCTAATAATATTAAAAGAACATTCCAATCAGTTTCATTTAATACTCTACTTAAATAATTGTCTATTTTTTGCTTAGACAATTCAAATTTATTGGAATCGAGAATAGTACTAAGCTTGTTTTCTTTAAGAAATTTAATTTGCTCTAAAAGAGCATCTCTCTTTTTATTATTTTTATTGTTATTCAATACAATAAAGTAAATTAATAAGAGTACTAAAAATATTGAGATAAAAATTATTAAAGCTATTTTCTTAATTTGATTTAATTTAAGAATATTTTTATCTTTCTCATTATTTAATTTAGTTTCAAATAATACCTTTTCGTATTCATCTCTCACTGTTTCTCGAGCAATTGCATACCTGTCAATATTCTTTTGAATGCTATCATTGCATAAATTAAAAAGCTCATACATTTTAAGAGATAGATCTAATTTATTTTGAAATTTATATCCTTTATAAAGCAAACCAGAAACTTCTCTTTTCATTTCAAAAGATCCATTTACATTAATTGACTCAAAAATATTCTCAAACTGCTTTATAGATTTATCTTTATTAAGCTGATAATTAATTTTAGCAAGTAGAATTTCAGACTCTAAAATTCCACTCTTAGTATCTAACTCTTTAGAAATATCAAGACATTTATTTGCAAAAAGTAAACTATTTTCGATTTGATTTAATTCTAAATATATTTGAGCTAGCATATTGTAGCAGCCTGAAATATAAAATTTGTAATTATAGGAATCAAGTGTTTTAAGCGCTTCAAGAAATGATACTTCTGCTTTAATAAATAAGTCATTTTTGAAATGTATAAGACCTATATTCATTAATATTGTTGTTGAATTTAAGGCGGGATAAGGCTCGTTATTGGCATCTAATGTTTTGTATATTTTTAATGCCTCTTCATAATGAGCCAAAGCAATATCATCATTTCCTATCTTAGAATTAATCGCCCCAATACCATTGAGCATTCTAGCTTCACTTATTTTATCAACTTCAGTAGAAAAAATTTTCTTTGCTTTGTTATACTTTTTTATAGCTTCAAAATATTCACTTTGATCTAAATGAAGATTGCCTAAGTTTCCAATAATGATAGCTTCTAATCTAGCGTTATTAATTCTTTTCGCTACAAGTTGGGCCTCATAATAATGTGTTCTTGCTTCTTCAATTCTATCTTGTAATCGAAAAATATTTCCTTTTCTAAGAAATGACCTATATAATTGTCGATCTGCACCCTTGGTAATTGCCAAATCATGATAATAATCAAGTACAACAAGTACAGAGTCAGGAGAAACGAGAGAGTATAACTCTTCATATTCTTCTAATGCATTAAATCTTAGAGAATCTGACAGCTCTCCATTTTCCCAAATTAATCTTAGAGAATCTACTTGAGAAGAGTAAAGAGAGTTACTCGATAAACAAAGAAATATTAATCCTAAAAAATATAGATTCTTCAATTATTTTGAATAATATTTCCTTTCTGTTGTTCCATCACTATAGATATAAAACAATATGTGATTATTTTTAAAAGATGTTTCTCTGCCAAGAATATCAACAATTTTTACAAGTTCTTTCTTTTGATAAGAGAAATCATCAACAGCTAAAACAACATTTTGATCTACACCAACATTTTCATTAATAAACTCCCATCTTCCCCATGGTGTGCCAGATGGATATACTCCAACCTCCCAATATATTTGATCTTCAAATAAACAATTAACTATATTGCCATCAGCCAAAATAGCAGAATCATTTCTTAGATAAACAGTAACATTCATTGTGTCACTAATTGGAAAACTGTGAGAAAAACTAACAAATTCATCATCCACTATTGTATCTTCAAATATTATATTGCCTTGCTGGTCTGTAAACTCCCACGCAAAAACATTAAATTCTTGAGGATGGGTTAAATATTGTCCTGCATGATATATATTAAGATAATTGGTGTCAGATACATTAACACTCATACCTAATTGATCACAAGGAAGACACGTTGTTATTTGTGCTTTTGTTATTTGAGTTAGCCCAAAAGCAATAGCTAATGTTAGTAAAATCTTTTTCATATTTTTTAGTTTTATAATTATTAATGATGCAATTATGAGGCAAATATCTAAAATTCACTTCACTCCTAAGGGTGAACTTTCTAATAATTTTATTTCTCTAAAAAAGTTCGAACTTAGGACCGTAAGGCCCACCAAAAAGAAACCCACTCAATGAGTGGTTTTTTGTTTACTCAATAACTATTCTTTTCTCTACTGTTCCATCATCATAGATGTAAAAGACAGGTTGATTTGTTTGTTTTGTTTCTCTACCTAAAAAATCAACTAGCTTAATCAATTTCTTATTATCTAAAGTAACATCATCAATTCCTAATGACGTATTCATGTCTACTCCAACATTACCATTGAGAATATTCCAACCACCAATAGAAATAGTTGGTGTAAATTGTATTACTTCCCAATACAGCTGATCTTCTATTAAACAATTAACTAAATTACCATTAGGCATAACTGCAGAATCATTCCATAGATGTGCAATAACATTCATTGTATCTGTAATTGGGATGTTATGGTTAAATAAATAATGTGAATCATCAAGTATAGTATCTTGTACAATAATATTACCTTGTGTATCTGTAATAGTCCAGGCAATGTAATTTTCACTTTGAGGATGAGTTAAATAATGACCAGGATGGTATAAATTAACATAACCTGTATCTTGTGATGCTACAGACAAATCCATCATGTCACAATCAACTGTTGAGATGACTTGTGCTTGAGTATGTATTCCACAAGTGAGTATTACTGCTAATAGAAATTTCTTCATTATATTTAGCATATTGATGTTTATTTTTTTTATAATTTTTATTTAATCACAATCGTAATCATCATCACAATCACAACATTCTCCAGAAACATATAAAGTAATTCCAGATTTACTTGCATAGCATGAATTAGAATAAGTAATACCATCACAACCACAAACTGGTGCATATATTTCAATACACATAAGAGAGTCGTTAATTAAAGTTGAATCTATACAAATTTCGCTCTGAGCAGAAGGAGTATTTACACAATTATTATTTTTCTCACAGGAAATAAATAAGATTGTTAAGCATAATATTGCTGTTAATATAAATTTCTTCATTGTAGAGTTTTTTTTATTTTAAAATAATTTGCAGATTTAAATAATTAAAATAAAAGACTAATAGATTATTAAATTGAGTCAATTTTTATTTATTTAATACTTATTCTTTTATATATCTTTTATTAATAGTACCATCATCAAAGATATAAAATAAGATTTCATTATTTTTTGGAAATGTTTCTCTGCCTAAGATATCAACTATCTTAATCAATTTCTTGTTTTCTGAATTTATTTCATTTAATGAAGTTACACTACCATTCTTTGCCCAAAATCCAGTAATGAAATCAAATATCCAATCTTCACAAACGAAACCACAAGTATCAGGAAATGTATTAAATCCATTAAAATATAATTCACTAGCCCAACAAATAGTTACAGTATCTGTCACTAAAATCTGATTAACAGTATAAGAATGAGGGAAAGATCCAACATTAGCATAATTAGTGAATGACATTGATGTTTGAAATGTAGTAAAAGTATGTGTAACTGTATCTGATACATCATTCAAACTATCTGAAATATATCCTGTTAGTGTTAAATCAAATGGCCCAATCATACCTCCTACTACGGGCTCTGTAAATACTGGCACAAACCAAGCTGAATCACACCAATCTGTTTGAGATGGATTAGTACCGCACATAGTATCACAAACAGAAAATGAAGTATACTGTCCATTACCATTGCCTGGGTCATAACATCCACTTACTGGATTACAATCCCAAGAAACAGGAAGACCATTACCAATAAGTATAGAATCACAATATATAGCCGTGCAATAATTAAAAAGTGTTGAATCCAAAAACGTTACAGTAAGGCAAGGTGCATAAATACCATTACTATAAGTATGTATTGGGTTTTGTTGAGTTGAAGTATTCCCATCTCCAAAATCCCATTGCCAAGTAACGGAATAATTTGTTGACTGCATAGTGGATAAATCTGTAAAGACAGTGGTTGGTCCATTTTGCATATAACTAAAATTAGCCTGACATGGAATCTGTGCATGAGCAAATAAGATTGTAAATACTGCTACTGTTGTTAGTAATAATTTTTTCATGATTTACTTTTTTATTTAATAATTTGTTTTAGATTCTAAATGGAGATTATAAAAATATATAATGTCTTGCAACTTTAAATATATATTCGAATAATAACTTACAAGTTCAACAAGTTAAATACAAATTTTCATCTCAAAAATAGGCTCATACATCCAATAAAAAAAATTCTAACTTAGGATCGAAAAGCTAATAAAAAAAACTGCTCACATGAGTGGGGTTTTATTTATTCCAAAATTATTCTTTTCTCAACTGTTCCATCATCATAGATGTAAAAGACAGGTTGATTTGTTTGTTTTGTTTCTCTTCCAAAAATGTCTATCATTTTAATTAGTTCTTTGCTATAAGAATTATCATTTGTAATAACAGAGGAACTACTATTTTGAAGGACTATATAAATTGATGTAGTACAATTTGAATTGACATCTCCTAATACTAAATCTGCATATACAATAGTATTATTAGAAAAATTATTTGAAAAAAATGTTACTTCAAAATCAAAATCTAAAGTATCTCTAGGTGAATTTTGTGTTAAATGAGTGAATATATGACAATTATCTCCCGTATTAAATGACCCAGTATTATAACTTACACTTATTAATGAACTGTCATCTAAAACTAAACAGTGAACTGGGTAAATCATACTGGTTGAATCATTATAATAAATAGTATTATATATCATATTATTATTATTTAATGAAACGTAGAATGTGTCTTCATAATAAGTTACATTATTACAGTCAATAAGATTTGTTTGAGCATTCATATTCACAGAAAAAATTAAGACACAAAAAAAGAGTAAAATATTTTTCATTGTTAATCTATTGTTATTCTTTTCTCTACTGTTCCATCATCATAGATATAAAAGAGAAGTTGATTATTAAACTCTTTAGAGTCTCTACCAAGAAAATCAGATATTTCAACAACAGTTCTTTTAATATTAAGATTCTCATCAACATTTGTTAGAGAGGCGCACTGATTTTGAATCTCTAAAATTGAATTACAATTTATTTTATTAGAATAAATAGTAGATGGCCCATACCCCTGGTCAATATATTCACAAATATTATCAAGATTACAGTAGCTTAAAGAATCATTCTGTCTTAAAATAAGATTAGTTATTTGATTAGGAATAATACTGTCTAATCCTAATAAACTTTGTAATGATATATTTTCTGTAATTTCTATATTATCTACCGTTGAAACAGATGATAAACCAATAAGATTATTAAGCAAAGGATTATCATAAATACTTAGGTTTCCGATAAATTTTAAATTATTAAATCCATTAAGGTTTGTCAAAGATGTTTCTTCTATTATTAAGCCCACCGGTAAAGAATCTATATCATCAAAGCCAACAATATTAACAAGATTATCACATTCCACAATTTTAACCCTCTGCACACTTTTTAAATTTTCAATGCCATAGGTAGAAATAAGCTCATCACATTCCAATAAATTTAGACTAAATCCAATATGACTCAAATTTGTTAAGCCATATAGATCTGTAAGTATATCATGTGGCTCATCAATGTTAACACTTCCACCAACATATTTTAAATTATAAAGCCCAGCAAATGAAGTAATCTCACATTCATCACAATCTACACTGCCGCTTATAGAATCTAATTGAGCTAAGCTAGGATAATTAGTCAAATCTCCTCCATCATAAGGAAGTCTGAGTGTACTAGGGAGGTTAGTGCAGTTCGGATAATCAACAACAAATTGAGCAATATCAGAGCAATTATAGTAACTTGGAAAGCCTGAAGTAGGACAATTCTGTCCAAAACTAATCATTGGTAAAAAAAGTAATATTAGTAGTTTTTTTTTCATTATTTATTATTTATTGTGAATGTATTTTCCTAAAATAGTAATTAAATAAACTTGAGTATCCATTCATTATAACTTATCATCGAAATATTTTCATTTTCATTAATTTCTTTATGATTAGACAAAAACAAATTGACTTTATTATTTAATTCTGATTTATTAGCAATAGTTTCGATAATCTCTAAAAAGTCTCTTTCCTTAGCATAAGTATTAGACAAAATCATTTTCTTGTAACTAAGCCGAATATCTTTAATTTTATTTTTAACGCTTGTAAAATCTCCTAATTCAACTCGAATAATAAGTTCTAAAATTAATACTCTAAATTGAAAAGATCTATCCAGGCTAATAAAATCATGCTGAAGTATTAATCGAGAAATATTTTTTTGCGATAATTTATATTTAGATTTCTGAAAATATAGAATAGAGGTATTTAAATAAATAAATGCAGAGTATGCTGGCATTTTATTTATCATATCATCCTTACTCGCTTTTTTTAAAACTTCCAATGATTTATCTTTGTCAGTAATTGAATAATTAAGTACAAGTGCATTATAATAATAAAATAAATATTTTTCTTCTAAAAAGGCGTCGTACTCTTTAATTGCATTTCTTAATAAATTAGCATATTCTAATGAGATCTTATACTTTTTATTTTTATATAAGCAATTAGTCAAATATGTTAATAGTGTTAATTTATCTTCGTGATTATCATAATTAAATACTTTATCCTTATTAAATTCATCCCAGCTTTTGATTAAAAAAACCTCTAAAGCATAGAAATCCTCATTTTGCAATAACACACGACTATACATTTTAAATAACCTCATCTTAAATCTTGGACTATTTATAAGAAATTTATTTTTCTTTGTTTCAGAGATTTTATCTTTAATCAAAGAGATTAAAGAAGATTCAGATTTAGAAAAATTTTGTTTAGTCTTTATGTCATACATTATTTTTGCTAAAAGCATATCAATTTGATCTATCTCACTTAAAAGATTGAGATTATATTTTTTTAATTTTATATAATGATCAATATCAATAGAAATCATTTCATGAGAGAGCTCAATGATCTCTGTGTAGGTAATTGAAAGGATCTCAAAAAGTTCTTTCTCAATGGCAACTTTTTCAGATTTAATTAAATAATTTAAAGATAATTGTAACTCCCCTTTGTTCTTATAAACTCTTGATAATAAAATATAACTAAAAGCTAAAGACTGGTTATCTTTAGATATATGCTGCCATGTCATAGAATTATTTAAATCATTATATATTCTATTCTTAAGTTGATAATAATTATTTGAGTTTGTTAGTTGAAGTTTTTTTAAAATATCTTTTGTAGAAAGACCATCACTTTTTCCGTTTTTAATAAAATCAAATAACACCACATCTTTACGATTTTTCTTAGACGTAGTTCTGTTAACAAATAACTTATAAAAACGAATTTCTTCTTTTGAAAGTACCGATATTATTTTTTCAAGATCTTTCATTATAATTAATCTTTTGGAATAATAAATTTCTTACCATTTCTGATGTAAATAGATCCTTTGGGTAAATTATTATAGTCGTCTATCTCTCTTCCTAAAACATCAATTATTTTACCAGTTAATTTTTCATTCTCCAACTCTTCAATAATAGAGGTGTTAGTATTTGTAATATAAATAGGTGTAAAGCTAGTATCAGCAGTTATTGGACCAACTGATGAAGGCCATATAATAACTACACCTCCTCCAGTTTGAAGAAAAGATTGAGGATTAACATTTATAAACTGAACAGATAGATTAATACTGTCTCCAGTAGTAAAACCAAAAGGAGGGTAAAAAGTTACCGGTAAATAAATTGGAACAAATGTTAAATTAAGGTTATTGAATGATTGAGAAGCAAAGTTTAAATCAATAGGATAATTAAAAGGCCCCGAATCTATATGTGTTATCGTTTTAATCCAATGAGTACCATCCCAAATTAAAGTATCGCAGATATTACAATAAGGTAAAGAGTCATTAATATCTTCAATATATAAGCAAGCCAGAATAGTATCTAAAAGTGGTGAAGGCAAAACAACTGAAGCTGAAGCATTAAAACTCTGATGAATTAAATTATAATTTAAAGAATAAATTTCCCATGAGTATTCTACTGAATCTATACCTATTGAGTCAGCATTTGAAATAAAATCAATTTGGTATTGAGTTTGAGCAACAATATAAGTTTGTAAAGAATCACAATTAGAGCCTTTATTAACAACAACAAGATCTATTGTCATATTTTCTCCATAAAGCATTGTATCGGCGTGTACAACACTCTCTAAGGCTAAAATCACTTGTGCATCTACCCTATTTATAAAGGTAGATGCACAAATAAATAAAACAACTATTAAACGTTTGAACATTAATTAATTTTTAATCATTTTCTTTTCTGTAGTACCATCATCGTATAGGTATAATAAAATTTCATTTAATTTAAATTGTGTTTCTCTTCCTAAGAGGTCTACAATTTTAACAAGTTTCTTTTCATTATAAATTGTTTCAGGATTTAAACTTGTTGGCTGAGATGTTCTAAGAGCAATCCATGAACCACCATCCCAAAATACTAATGTAGGATAAATACATATCCAGTTCATCCCCATACTATCAGCAATTGTTAATTGTAATAAATAAATATTAGTATCTCCTATATTAATTGCAAAAGTAGGCGTTGCACTAGTATCTACAGCTCCAGCTCCATTATTAGACCATTCAGTCCACTCAAATTGAGGAATTCCAGGCAATCCTAGTAATGACACATTAGTACCAAAAGTAATAGAATCAGCAGTGGAACCTATAACTGCAACTTGTAAAGAATCACAGTAGGTGTTAGATGACCATGAATTTGAACAAAAAGCATCACAAGCAGCATAAGAGGTGAAGGCACCTCCTCCTGTTGGACCTGCATCATAACATCCAATTATAGGATCACAATCCCAGGTAGTATTGGCAACAGAAAGAACCCATTGATCTACTACCCAAACAAACCAATCACAAGATTGACAAAGGCTTCCTTGTTGAGGAGTAACCCATAAATTATGTTGGTATAAACTATCATACAAATAGGCTTCAGCACAAACATATAAAGAATCTGAAGGAAGACCATTAGATCCAACATTAGCAACAGAAAAATTAGCAGGAGCACCTTGAAACATCATTGGATATAAGCCAATATTAATTCCTTGAGGATCAAAAACATCCCAAAATGATAATGAATCAATTAATTCTGGGAATGAATTGTTATTTATATATAAGGATTGAAAAGACACAACATTATAATCATCGTTAGCTTCAAAAATATCCATTTGACTACAATCAAAAGTTAATGTGAGAGATCCATTATAAGAGTAAGTGCTTGTATATACACAACCAGTTGTAGTAGTAACTGTACAGGTATATGTTCCAGCTGAATTTACACTTGTTGTTTGAGTAGTATCTCCATTTGACCATAAATAAGTACTAGGGTAATTATTTGCACAACCACCACTATTAAGATTATATGTCCAGTTAGCTGTAAAAGTATTTCCAGAAACTGCGATTTGTAAATCTCCATATACACAGGGATTAATTGAAAAATTAACACCAACAGAATCTATATCCTGACAAACAGTAGAAGTTGTAGAATCAAAATATAAAACAGTCAAAGTAGCATATAATGGAAAGGAAATATTAGATAAATTTCCATAAGTATGACAAGGACTTTGTTGAGTAGAAATAAAGCCATCTCCAAAATCCCATTCATAAGAAACAGAATAATTAGTTGAAAAGCTATTAGATACAGTTGAACTATCAGAAAAATTTATTGTTCCTGAAGCACCATTATTAGAAATTGGATTTGAATTACACTGAGCATGTACATTTATAGAAGCAATTGCTGTAAAAATTATTAATATTATTTTTTTCATTTATTTTTGTATTAAATTATTATCAGGACCATGTCTTAGTTGTTACAGTCCTTAAATTTTGATGCAATATTACTAGTAAAAAGTACTTAAATGTAACAATTTGAATAATTAAACTTATAACCTCAACAAACAAATATAGGTGTTTTACTAGAGAATAGAACTTATATATTCAAATAAGAATTAAAAGGATAATCCTTACCCTACGTAATGAGCAAATTTTTAGTTAAGTATAATTATTAACATAAATAATCTTAACAAAGATTTATTTATAATTCTCCTAATTTCATTTTATAAAAAAAATTATCATCCTAGTTAATAATAATAAATTGGGGGAAATTGTCGGGGCTTCAAGATGAAAAACCCCTACCCTTTTTACTAGATTACAGCAAGTTTTTAAAATTGAATTTGCACCACTTTTTGCACCAGTAAATCATTCTTTTATAATAAAGATTTAATTCATTTGCTAAAAGCAATTGCATAATCTTTTAACAAAACTCTTATACATTAATAAAAAACTTTATTTTTGTAAAAAATTATTTAATGAGCGATTACAGTAGCACAAAAATTTTTGAAGGATACAGCACTGCATTTAGACAATGGAGGGCTGAACATTCTCACTGTAAATTTATTCATGGATATGCTTTGAAATTTAAGGTTACTTTCATTGGAGATTTGGACCAATTAAATTGGGTTTGTGATTTTGGT
>Ga0209383_1001969_pt1 | contig 12441 bp, 9 predicted proteins | sample CoawatmetaG02DNA_FD_187510 | JGI IMG/M metagenome (GOLD analysis project Ga0209383, IMG submission 187510) | Marine microbial communities from the West Antarctic Peninsula - Coastal water metaG029-DNA (SPAdes) (version 2) | ecosystem: Environmental > Aquatic > Marine > Coastal ... | reverse complement strand
TCAAGAGAAGACTTTAAAGATAGAGACGACCAAGAATGGATGAAACATACACTAGCTTGGCAAAAATCAGACGGAAAAGTTGAAATTGATTATAGAGATGTCCATACTTACACGTTAAGTACAGACGTTCAATATTTTCCCCCTAAAAAAAGAGTTTACTAAATTATGGTACAATTTGCTTTACCAAAAAATTCAACGATAGAAAAAGGTAAACATTTTTCTTCCGATTCTAAATCAAAAAATTTGAAAAAAATTAATGTATATCGATGGAATCCAGAAGATACTAAAAATCCTAGAGTAGATTCTTACGAAGTTGCTATGGACGAATGTGGTCCAATGGTTTTAGACGTTTTGATAAAAATTAAAAATGAAATTGATTCTACTGTAACCTTTAGAAGATCTTGTAGAGAAGGAATTTGTGGAAGTTGTGCGATGAATATTGATGGCTCTAATACACTAGCTTGTTTAAAACCAGCGGAAGAGATTAGTGGGGATATAAATATTTATCCATTGCCACACATGCCAGTTATCAAAGATTTGGTTCCAGATTTAAAGCAACTATATAAGCAATACGAATCTATTGAGCCATGGATGCAATCAGAGACCACTGGAAAAGAAGCTGAAAAATTACAATCTATTGAAGATCGATCCAAAATAGATGGTTTGTATGAATGTATACTATGTGCTTGCTGCTCAACATCTTGCCCTAGCTATTGGTGGAATGGGGATAAATATTTGGGACCCGCAGTCCTCTTGCAAGCTTATAGATGGATTGTTGATAGTAGAGACGACGAAAGAAAAAAAAGATTAAAAAGAGTAGCGGATGAATTAAAACTATTTAGATGTCATACCATTATGAATTGCACCAATGCGTGCCCAAAAGGACTAAACCCAGCAAAAGCCATTGGTTCAATTAAAAAAATGTTAGTTTCTGCATAGTGGTAACTATCAAAAATCAACAAATCTTAAGTTTTCTTAATAAATTGACAGTTTAAAAACCAAGCTATACTTTCTTTTTTCTTATGAAAAAAATTCACCATTTTGTTAATGGCAAAGCATTTGAAGGAGATTCTAAAAAAACTTCCGATGTTTATGACCCTTCAATTGGAGAAGTAAGTGCCAAAGTCACTCTAGCCACAAAACAAGATGTAGATAAAGTTATTGATATTGCTCATGGCGCATTTCACTCTTGGTCTAGCACGCCGGCATTACAAAGAGCTAGAATTTTATTTAAGTTTAAAGAGCTAATTGAAAAAAATTCTGATGAATTAACCAAAATAATAGTTGCAGAGCACGGAAAAGTTTATGACGATGCAAAGGGGTCTCTTGCTAGGGGTTTGGAAGTTGTTGAATTTGCTTGTGGTATCCCTCATTTACTAAAAGGAGAATTTACCGAAAATGTTGGTAGAGATGTTGATAGTTGGTCTATTCGACAATCACTAGGCGTGTGTGCTGGTATAACACCTTTTAATTTTCCTGCTATGGTACCAATGTGGATGTTCCCTATTGCAATTGCATGTGGAAATACATTTATATTGAAACCATCCGAAAAGAATCCTTCATGTGCATTGATGTTAGCTAAGCTATTGACAGAGGCTGGCTTGCCCGATGGAGTTTTTAACGTTGTCAATGGAGACAAGGAAGCGGTAGATGCATTACTAGAAAACAAAAAAATTAGTGCAATTAGCTTTGTAGGATCTACGCCAATTGCAAAATATATTTATGAGAATGCTGCCAAAAATGAAAAAAGAGTTCAGGCATTAGGAGGGGCTAAAAACCACTGTGTGGTTATGCCGGATTCTGATTTAGATCAGGCAGTGAATGGATTAATGGGAGCTGCATATGGGTCTGCTGGAGAAAGATGCATGGCTCAATCTGTAGCAGTAGCAGTAGGGGACATTGGAGATGAACTTGTTCAAAAATTATCTGAAAAAGTTAATACACTAAAAGTGGGTCCTGGGATGGACTCAAATGCAGAAATGGGACCGCTTGTAACCGAGGAACATTTAAAAAAAGTAAAAAACTATGTTGATATTGGAGTAAAAGAAGGAGCAAAGCTAGTTGTGGATGGAAGAGATCTAAAACTACAAGGTTATGAAAAAGGATTTTATATAGGAGGTTGTTTATTTGATCACGTAACTGATCAAATGAAAATTTATAAAGAAGAGATCTTCGGACCTGTTCTTTCTATTGTTAGGGTTAAAGATTTTGAGAGTGCTGTAAAGCTAGTTAATAATCACGAATATGGAAATGGTGTTAGTTTATTCACAAGAGATGGAGATTCTGCCAGAACTTTTGTGAATAAAATACAGGTAGGAATGGTAGGTATCAACATACCCATTCCAGTTCCTGTGGCATTTCATAGCTTTGGAGGTTGGAAAAGGTCTTTATTTGGAGATCATCATATGCATGGCATGGAAGGAGTGCGATTCTATACCAAGTTAAAAACAGTTACATCTCGTTGGCCATCGGGTATAAGGAGCAACCCAGAATTTACAATGCCAACTATGAAGTAACCATGAGTAGAAAAAAAATATCATTAATCGGTGCAGGACAAATTGGCGGAACATTAGCTCATTTAATTGCAACTAAAGAACTAGCGGACGTGGTACTTTTTGATGTTGCGGAAGGAATTGCAAAAGGAAAAGCATTGGATATTGCGCAATCTCTTGCAGTGGATGGTTCTAGTATAAATTTAATTGGAACCGATAACTACGAAGATACTAAAAATTCAGATGTAATTATTATCACTGCTGGCGTTCCTAGAAAGCCTGGAATGACAAGAGATGATCTTTTGGGCATAAACTTAAAAATTATCAAGCAAGTTGCTGAAGGTATAAAAAACACTTCTCCTGAAGCTTTTGTGATTTGCATCACTAATCCTTTAGACGTTATTGTAATGGCATTGCAAAAATATTCAGGGCTCCCAAAAAATAAAGTAATTGGTATGGCTGGAATATTAGACACCTCACGATTCAAAAGATTTTTGTCTCAAGAGCTAAAAGTTTCAATTAAAGAAATTGATTCTTTTGTTCTAGGTGGTCATGGAGATACAATGGTTCCTATGCCTAACAGGACTATGGTTGGTAAAGAAAAATTATCAGATCTAGTTTCCAACGGAAAAATATCTCAGGAAAAGTTAAATGAAATAGTAGACAGAACAAGAAATGGTGGAGCAGAGATTGTAAAGTTCTTAAAAACTGGATCTGCATTTTATGCACCAGCAGCATCTGGAGTTCAAATGGCAGAGTCTTATTTAAATGACGAAAAGAAAACCCTTCCTTGCGCTGCATATTTAGATGGAGAATATGGTATCAAAGAATTATATGTTGGAGTTCCTGTGGTGATTGGATCGCAAGGAATAGAAAAAGTAATTGAGCTAGAGCTTGATGAAGAAGAAAAAAAACATTTTGATACTTCTATTGCAGCAGTAAAAGAACTTTTTGAATCTGCTAAAAAAATTGACCCCAACCTATCTTAAATGAATATTCACGAACACCAGGCGAAAAATATTTTAAAAAAATTTGGAGCAGCAGTGCCTAATGGAGAGCCTATTTTTTCATTAGATGAAATAGATGAAAAATTTAAAAAAATAAAGACAGATAAGATTGTCCTAAAAGCCCAAATTCATGCTGGAGGTAGAGGTAAAGCAGGAGGAGTTAAAATTGTTGATAATATAAAACAATTAAAGGAAGAGGCTAAAATTTTACTAGGAAAAATTCTTATTACCCACCAAACAGGTCCTCAGGGCAGAGAAGTTAAGAGACTTTATATTGAGGAGGCATCAGATATTTCAAAAGAATTCTATCTTTCCTGTTTAGTTGATCGTGCAAGTTCTAAAATTGCCTTTATTTCGAGTGCAGAAGGAGGGATGGATATAGAAGAGGTTGCCAATAAGACACCAGAGAAAATTATCACTACTCGCGTTAGCCTTTCTAAGGGATTAACAAAAGAAGACATAACACAAGTGTTAAAACCCTACCGGCTTCCTACAGAATCAATTGACCAAGCTGAAAAGCTTATCCAATCTATTTTCGATGCCCTGCTAAACACAGATGCGAATTTAATCGAGGTCAACCCTTTGATCCTGACTAAAGACAATAAAGTATTGTGTCTTGATGCAAAGATAAATTTTGATGCTAATGCATTATACCGTCATCCAGATATTTTAGAATTAAGAGACTTTGACGAAGAAGATCCTGCAGAAATAGAAGCTAGCAAATATGATTTAGCATACATAAAATTAGATGGAGAAATCGGCTGTATGGTAAATGGCGCAGGACTTGCTATGGCTACCATGGACATCATCAAGCTCTATGGTTCAGAACCTGCAAATTTTTTAGATGTAGGGGGAGGCGCAACAAAAGAGAAAGTTTCAGCAGCCTTTAAAATTATTTTGTCGGACAAAAATGTTAAAGGAATTTTGATCAATATTTTTGGTGGAATAATGAGATGCGATATTATTGCTGAAGGTGTAATTGCAGCTGCAAAAGAAACAAACCTCTCTGTACCTTTAGTTGTCAGACTTGCTGGAACTAAATTTGAAGAAGGAAAAAAAATATTAGAACAATCAGGATTAAAAATCATTCCTGCAAATGATTTATCAGATGCAGCTCAAAAAATAGTAGAGGCAATAAAATAAATATGTCTGTTTTAATTAATAAAGATACAAAAGTTATTTGCCAAGGTTTCACAGGAACACATGGAACATTTCATTCAGAACAAGCTATTGCATATGGAACTAATTTAGTAGGAGGCGTTACACCTAATAAAGGTGGACAAACGCATTTAGGAAAACCAGTTTTTAATACGGTAGAAGAGGCCGTTAATCAGACAAAAGCTGATGCAACAATGATTTACGTGCCAGCCAAGTTTGCAGCTGCAGCTATTATTGAAGCAATAGAGTGTGAGATGCCTTTGATTGCCTGTATCACTGAAGGAATTCCAATTTTGGATATGATTAAAGTTAAAGAAAAATTGAAAGGATCAAAATCAAGATTGATAGGCCCAAATTGCCCAGGAATCATTACCCCCGAAGAATGTAAAATCGGTATTATGCCAGGTCATATTCACAAAAAGGGTTCTGTTGGTATTGTTTCTCGATCAGGAACCCTAACGTATGAAGCTGTTGCTCAGACGACAGTAATTGGACTAGGCCAATCTACATGCATTGGTATAGGTGGAGACCCTGTAAATGGAACAAATTTTATAGATTGTTTAGAACTATTCTTAAATGACGAAAAAACAGAATCTATAATTATGATTGGTGAAATAGGTGGAGACGACGAAGAACAAGCTGCTCAGTTTATTAAAGATTCTAAGATTAAAAAACCAACCATTGGTTTTATTGCAGGATTAACTGCCCCTCCTGGAAGAAGAATGGGTCATGCAGGAGCTATTATTGCTGGCGGAAAAGGTGGAGCACAAGATAAAATAGAAAAAATGAAATCTTGTGGAATTACTGTGACTGAGTCACCAGCTGATATTGGAAAAACATTAAAGACTAAATTACAAGGGTAATATATATTTAGACTACAAAATGTCATCTTCTAAAAACAAAATATTCCAAACAACATCTTTCCTATCTGGCATGAATTCATCTTATATAGACGATCTGTATGAGAAATATGTAAAAGATCCACAATCTATCGAAGAAAGCTGGAGAGATTTTTTTTTCGGTTTGGCAGAAAAAAAAGAGTTAATACAAAAAGAAAAAGATGGTGCGTCTTGGTCACCTCAAAAGTTAAGAAATAAACATAATGAAGATCTAGATTCTTATGAAAAACTTTTACCAAAAATCAATGTTATAGAAGTACAAAATGAAATTATCAAAGAAGCTCCAAAGATTGTAAAAAAAGAATCCACTGAAGATGTAGAAACAGCCACTAAAGACTCGGTAAGAGCAATTATGATGATTAGAGCTTTTAGAATTAGGGGTCATTTGATTGCAGACCTAGACCCTCTTAAATTATTTGAAAATAAAGATCATCCTGAATTAAATCCAGAAACATACGGTTTTACAAAAAAAGATAATAATAAAAAAATATTTTTAGACAATGTTCTTGGACTTAAATACGCAACAATAGACGAAATTTTAGAGATCTTAAAAAGAACCTATTGTTCTAAAGTAGGTGTTGAATTTATGCACATGGAAGACCCAAGTGAAAAGAGTTGGGTTCAAGAGAGAATTGAAGGTAAGGAAAAAGAAATCTCTTTCACCCCAGAAGGAAAAAAAGCCATGTTAAATAGGGTATTAGAGGCAGAAGGTTTCGAAAAATATTTACATACAAAATATGTCGGTACAAAAAGATTTGGCTTAGATGGATGCGAATCTTTAATACCAGCGATGGAACAAATTATTAAATTAGGAGGTTCGCTAGGAGTAAAAGAGGTTAAAATTGGAATGCCTCACAGGGGGAGGCTTAATATTCTAACAAATGTAATACAAAAGCCTTTAAAAAAAATATTTAAGGAGTTTGCAGGAGAACCAGGACCTGCAGATATAGGTGTTTCAGGAGATGTAAAATATCATTTAGGAGCATCCGCAGATAGAGAGTTTGACGGTAACTCAGTGCACGTTAGCTTGACTGCCAACCCCTCTCACTTAGAGGCAGTTAATCCAGTTGTATTAGGGCAAACTAGAGCTAAACAATTTTTTCACAAAGATATAAAAAGAGACAAGGTAATTCCTATATTGCTTCATGGGGATGCTGCTTTTGCAGGACAGGGAGTAGTCGCAGAATGTTTTGCAATGTCAGGAGTTCCTGGCCACAATATTGGTGGAACTATACATATTATTGTTAATAATCAAATAGGATTTACTACAACACCCTCTTTTGCCAGATCATCACCTTACCCTTCTGAAGTAGCAAAAATGGTTCAGGCTCCTATTTTTCATGTAAATGGAGATGACGTGGAAGCAGTTGTATATGTAACAAAAGTTGCAACTGAGTATAGACAAAAATTTAAAAGAGATGTTGTAATAGATATTTTTTGTTACAGAAGGTTTGGTCACAACGAGGGTGATGAACCTTCATTCACGCAGCCCTTAATGTACCAAAAAATCAAAAATCACCCTTCCATTTTGACTGCTTATTCAAAGCAATTAATTGAAGAGGGATTGTTTACTAAAGAGCAAATTGAAAAACAAAAATCTGATTATAAAAAAAAATTAGATAAAGAGTTCGAAGAATCTAAAAAATATATTAGTAATGAACATGATTGGTTTACTGGAACCTGGTCTAAATTTTCTACTGAAAAAGGTTCAGATAGAAGAGGGGTTACAGCAGTAGACTTAAAAATAATTAAAAAAATAGGAACTAAGCTTACTTCACTTCCTAATGATTTTAATACCCACCCTACTATTAATAGAATTTTTGAAGCAAAGAAAAAAATGTTCGAAAGTGGAAAAGGCTTTGATTGGAGTACGGCTGAGAGCTTAGCTTTCGCAACACTATTAGAAGAAGGATATCCAGTAAGATTAGTAGGGCAAGATTCTGTTCGTGGAACTTTTAGCCAGAGACATGCTGGACTTACAGATCAAAATACAGGTGAAAAATACTTTCCTTTAAAAAATTTAAGTAAAAAACAAGCCAATGTAGAAATCGTAGATAGCTTACTTTCGGAAATGGGAGTTTTAGGATTTGAATATGGATACTCGTTAGTTGAACCAAATGCTTTAGTGGCATGGGAAGCTCAATTTGGAGATTTTGCAAATGGTGCACAAATTATATTTGATCAATTTATAAGCTCCGGAGAAAAAAAATGGACACGAGCAAGTGGATTAGTAATGTTATTGCCTCATGGTTATGAAGGTCAAGGTCCAGAACATTCATCAGCAAGAATCGAAAGATACCTTCAATCTTGTGCACAAGAAAATTTACAAATAGTTAACTGCACAACTCCAGCAAATTACTTCCATGTTTTGAGAAGACAAATTCATAGGTCATTTAGAAAACCTCTAATCATTTTTACTCCTAAATCTTTATTGAGACATAAGAAATGTATTTCAGAAATAGAGGACTTTTCAAACAAGAATTCTTTCCACAGAGTTCTGCCAGACCATGCTGAAAATCCACAGCATAAGTTAATTGAACTAGCTCCAGATAAGGACATTAAAAGAATTGTGATTTGTTCAGGTAAAGTTTATTTTGATCTTTTGGAAAAAAGACAAGAAATTAAAGAAAAAAGAGTGCAACTTGTCAGAATTGAACAAATATATCCTTTTCCTGCAAAAACTTTAGCTAAGCTTATAAAAAGGTTTGTAAATGCAGAGGAATATATTTGGTGTCAGGAAGAGCCGCAAAATATGGGGTGCTGGAACACAGTTGAAAGATATATTAATTGGACATTAAATCATATTAAATCAAAGGCAAAAAATATAAAATACATTGGTAGAGGTCCAATGGCCTCAACAGCCACTGGTTATTTAAAAAAACATGTTGCCCAACAACAGGAAATTGTTACAAAAGCGTTAACTATAAATGGCTGACAAAATTACTGTACCAACACTAGGAGAATCTTTAACTGAAGCAACTGTTGCAAAGTGGTTGAAAAAAGTAGGTGATAGTGTTCAAGAAGATGAAGAGATTGTTTCCTTAGAAACTGACAAGGTAAGTATTGATGTTACGGCTCCAAAATCTGGAATTTTGTCGGAAATTGTTGCTAAAGATGGAGCTACAGTTGAGGTAGGAGCACACCTTGGCTCTATAGATGCTTCAGCCTCACCTGCCAAAAAGAAAGAAGTGCAGCAAGATAAACAAGAAACAACAGTGGTTGAGATTAAAAAAGAAGAAAATATTTTAGAGAAAAAAATAGATAATCAAAACAAAAAGAAAGAATTGTCTCCATCTGTAAAACGTATAATTAATGAAAAAAATATTAATATAGAAAGTGTTGATGGGACAGGAAAAGATGGAAGAATTTTAAAAGGTGATTTGATAGGACTTATGGGATTTAGTCCTGCACCCAACACAAAAAAAATTGAAATCGGAGAAGAGGAAAGAGTTAAAATGACTCGTCTTAGGTCGACAATTGCAAAAAGATTGAAAGAAGCTCAGAATAACGCAGCAATTTTAACTACCTTTAATGAAATTGACATGTCCATGATCATTCAAATTAGAAAAGATAACAAAGATGAGTTTGAAAAAAGATATGGAACTAAACTTGGCTTTATGTCTTTTTTTGTAAAAGCGTGCGTTAATGCTTTGCAAACGTATCCTTCTGTAAATGCCGAAGTTCAGGGAGAAGAAATTGTTTATAAAAACTATTATAATATTGGAGTTGCAGTAGGGACAGAGAAGGGTTTGGTCGTACCTGTTCTGGGAAATGCAGATGAACTTTCATTTGCCGAAATTGAAAAAGAGATTATCACTCTTGGAACAAAAGCTAAAAACAACCAATTATCTATTGAAGAATTGCAGGGTGGAACATTTACAATTACAAATGGAGGTATATATGGATCTATGCTTTCTACTCCAATAATTAATCCTCCTCAATCTGGGGTTTTGGGTATGCACAATATCGTTCAAAGGGCTGTGGTAATAAATGGAAAAATTGAAATTAGACCCATTATGTATCTTGCTCTTTCATACGATCATAGAATTATCGATGGTAAAGAGGCGGTGTCTTTTTTAGTAAGAGTAAAAGAAATATTAGAAGATCCTAGAAGATTATTTTTAAACTTATAAATTAATATGGAAGAATTTGATGTTGTAGTTATTGGTGGAGGCCCGGGAGGGTATGTTTGTGCAATAAGATCTGCACAACTTGGAAATAAAACAGCCTGCATAGAATCTCGTGGAGCTTTAGGCGGAACCTGTTTAAATGTTGGATGCATTCCCTCTAAGTCGTTGCTACATGCTTCTGAGATGTATCATAAAGCTAAAAATGAATTTAAAACTATAGGTATTAATACTGGAGACCTTTCATTAGATCTTGACAAAATGATGGGACATAAGGAAAAATCAATTGATGGCCTAACCAAGGGAATAGAATTTTTATTTAAAAAAAATAAAGTTACTTATTTAAAAGGACATGGAAGCTTTAAAGATAAAAACACTTTAACAATCAAGGATGCTTCTGGTTCAACACAAGAGATCAAAGCTAAGAATATTGTGATTGCCACGGGCTCCTCTGTGCTTTCTTTGCCTAATATAGAAATCGATGAAAGCTCAATAGTATCCTCAACAGGCGCCTTGTCTTTAAAGCAAGTTCCCAAAAAACTAATTATTATTGGAGGAGGTTATATTGGCTTGGAAATGGGCTCTGTCTGGTTACGATTAGGCTCAGATGTAGAAGTTATTGAGTACATGGATCACATTACACCAGGCATGGATAGAGAAGTTAGTGATAATTTTTTAAAAATATTAAAAAAACAAGGGATGAAATTTCACTTATCAACCAAAGTATTGGATGTGAAAAAAAATTCAAATGGAGTAACAGTTTCAGTTGAGCATAACGGAGAAGCGTTAGAAATGACAAGTGATGTTGTTTTGATGTCAGTTGGTAGAAAACCAAATACGGATGGTCTAAATTTGGAAGCTGTAGGGATTAAAAAAGATCAAAAAGGTAGAGTTTTAATTGAAAAAAACCTTAAAACGAGTGTAGACAATGTGTTTGCAATTGGTGACGTTATAGAAGGTCCTATGTTGGCACATAAAGCTGAAGACGAGGGTATGGCTGTCGCTGAGTCCATCTCAGGAAAACATGGACATGTAAACTACGATGCAATACCCGGAGTTGTCTACACCTCTCCAGAAGTTGCGGCTGTGGGAAAGACAGAAGAGCAATTAAAAGAATCCGGGATAGAATATAATGTTGGAAAATTTCCTTTTATGGCAAATTCTCGAGCAAAAATTAATAATGATGCAGATGGATTTATTAAAATTTTAGCTGATAAAAGCACAGATAAAATTTTGGGTGTTCACATGATAGGGCCAGACGTTGGCACTATGATTGCAGAAGTGGTTTTAGCAATGGAATTTGGAGCAAGTGCAGAAGATATAGCTAGAACATGCCATGCCCACCCGACTCTTTCAGAGGCTGTAAAAGAAGCGGCTCTAGCAGTAGATAAAAGAGCTATACATTTTTAACTAATTTGTTTCCCGCTTTTTTTCCAGTCAGATAAAAAAGATTCTAAACCTTTGTCTGTTAGTTCGTGACGGTATAGATCCCCAAATATCTTGGGAGGTATCGTTATTATGTCAGCCCCAATTTGCATTACTTGCTGTACGTGTTCTAATGACCGGATTGAAGCTGCTAAAATTTCTGTTTTAAAATTATAGTTTTTATAAATAGTTTTTATATCCTGGATCAGTTGCACCCCATTCTCACCAAGATCATCTAACCTTCCAATAAAAGGAGAAATAAAAGTTGCACCTGCTTTTGCTGCAAGTAATGCTTGAGATGGTGAAAAGCAAAGAGTGACATTTACTTTAAATTTTTTACTAGTTAAATATTTGCAAGCAATCAATCCATCTAAAGTTAAAGGAATCTTAATAACAATATTTTTTGCAATCTTTTGAAGTATTTTAGCTTCTTCAATCATTTTGTGTGTGTGTGTGGCAGTCACCTCTGCACTAATTGGTCCTTTAACTTCTGTAGCTATAGTCTTTAAAATCTTTTTGAAATCTCCTTCTTGTTTGGCAAGTAAAGAAGGGTTGGTGGTAATACCGTCTATGAGGCCACTTTTATTTATAAGCTTTATTTCACTTATATTAGATGAATCTAAAAAAATTTTCATAATACTGTAACTTATTATCTAAAAAGATATAAATCAATTTTTATATGAATATTAACATTCTATTACCAATTAAGTTTGATCAAGCATTTACATACTTATGTGATATTTCATTAAATCTTGAACAGGGGGATTATGTTTTAGTCCCTTTTCGGAATAAAGAAATTGTAGGAATTGTCTGGGAGAAGAATGTTCCTAACCCAAAAAAAATAAAGCTAAAAAAAATTATCAAAAAAATTAATTTTCCTAAATTAACTAAAAACAACATTACTTTTATTAATAAGTTTTCCCAGTACAATATTTCTAGTTTAGGAATGACTCTTAAGCTTTTTTTATATGAAAAAGGCTTAGCTACAATATTAAAAAAAAAAATTAGTGGTGATTATAATGAATATAAAATTCAAAATTTTAAAAAAAATAATCTAAGTGCTCTACAAACAAAATCATATCAAGAAGTCTCTCAAAATATAAACTTCTCAAGCTACTCAACCACCCTTGTTCATGGTGTTACAGGGTCCGGCAAAACCTTAATTTACTTTGAGATTATTAAGGAAGCGCTTAAGAAAAACAAGCAAGTCTTAGTATTATTGCCTGAAATTGCATTAACAAAACAAATAGCTGAGCGGTTCAAGGATTATTTTGATGCAGAGCCTGCACTTTGGCATTCAAGTATAGGTGAAAAAAAGAAAAAAAATATTTGG
>Ga0209383_1001968_pt1 | contig 12452 bp, 10 predicted proteins | sample CoawatmetaG02DNA_FD_187510 | JGI IMG/M metagenome (GOLD analysis project Ga0209383, IMG submission 187510) | Marine microbial communities from the West Antarctic Peninsula - Coastal water metaG029-DNA (SPAdes) (version 2) | ecosystem: Environmental > Aquatic > Marine > Coastal ... | reverse complement strand
ATTGCTTCAGATAACTGGCGCTGATAACGAGCTTTAGTTCCAGTAATGCGACTTGGAACAATCTTACCGCTCTCTGACACATAACCTTTTAACGTATCTAAATCTTTGTAATCAATTTCAGTAGCGCCTTCAGCGGTAAAACGACAAAACTTTCTACGACGTACAAACTTAGCCATGATTATTCTCCTTTATCCGCATCTGGTTGCTCTTTGACTTCGACTTCAGCTTCGGCCTTAACTTCAACCACTGCCTCAGCATTATCTGATTTTTTCTCTTCTGCAGCAGCATCCGCGGCCGCTTTAGCTTTATCCGCAGCTGCCTTAGCCGCATTACGACGCTCGCGCGCTTCTTTGTCGGCACGCTCTGAATTTTCTAGTTTCATGATGGGTGAATCGCCCGTCACGGCTTCGTCACGACGAATTACCATGCTACGAATCACTGCATCGTTATAGCGGAAAGTTGAATTCAGATCGTCAAGTACATCTTGACCGCACTCTACGTTCATTAAAATATAATGAGCTTTATGGATTTTGTTAATGGGGTAAGCCAATTGACGGCGACCCCAGTCTTCAGACCTATGGACAGTGCCGTTACCTGCAACGATAGATGCGGTATAACGCTCGACCATACTAGGGACTTGTTCGCTTTGGTCTGGATGGACCAAAAACACAATTTCGTAGTGACGCATTGTAGCTCCTCATGGGTTAGAAGCCTCCCGTTAAAGCTATTTAGCTACACGGTGAGGCAAGGAGTGCCGAACATTATTATTCGACGCTTTAAAGGCGCGCTATTGTAGTGATTTGATGCAACACTTGCAACACAGGATTGCTAAACTTATTAAAGGGCGTATTAGTTGCTTTTGGAATGATTTCGTTGTTCTTTAATGAGCGTCCAGGCAGAGCTTATATTCGTCTTCGGATGCCTTAGTAAATAGGTAATGAATATTTCTTCAACGGCCACAATTAGATAAAATAGAATAACTAACCTAAACAAAATATCAGCATCAAAAATGATCAGTAAATAATAAGCTGGCGCTATTAATAACGCGGCAATTTTAGCACCTACGGTATGATAACTAGGGTAGTTGCCGAACTTCACAACAGCAACGAAGAGGGGCACTAAAAACGACAATGTAGCCATTAGCAGAAAGACTGACTGGTCTGAAAAGATGTCAGGCCAAAGAAAATATAGAGCTAAAATCATAACGGCATAAGTCAGAGCATCGCCCCAACTATCCAATTTAGCCCCAAACTCGCTAGTTTGATTAAGCTTTCGAGCTAGATAGCCGTCAAGAGCATCACTGATCAAAGATATACCGAGCACCCACAGAAATAGCACCCCTGCCCCAGAAGCAGCCAGCCAAACTAGCACAGGAACTAATCCTAGACGCAAAAAGCTAAGGATATTAGCGATCGAAAATAAATTTGTACTCATCGTCTCCACGGCACCTGGACTTTAACCCCTTTGCAGGACAATTCCCTTTGATGTTTAGATTAGCGTTTTTTTGCGCCGCAATGCAACGTTAAATAACAGAATTTTTTTAGGTTAACTGCGGATCGCGGATCGATAAAGGCTCTTCACAAAAACATTACACACTTATCAAGATGATTTTACCGTCCGTTGACGAACCGCCTCAAACAAACAGATTCCAGTAGCCACCGATACATTTAAACTTTCTACACCGCCAGCCATCGGTAATTTAGCCAAAAAATCACACTGCTTGCGTGTTAATTGACGCATCCCATCTCCCTCTGCACCCATAACGATGACAGTGGGTCCGGTCAAATCAAGTTCGTAGATCGTTTGATCCGCCTCTCCACCTGTGCCAACAACCCAGCAACCCTGCTGTTGCAATTTATCCAGAGTCCTCGTCAAATTTGTGACTGTCACCAAAGGTATAGATTCGGCAGCACCGCAGGCTACTTTTTGTACGATAGGCGTTAATCCAACAGAATTATCTTTCGGAACAATGACCGCATGAACTCCGGCGCCATCAGCTGAGCGAAGACAAGCACCTAAATTATGGGGGTCTGTGACTCCATCAAGCATTAGGAAAAAACTACTCTCACCATGCTTTTCTGCCAGCTGCATAAGAAAGGTCTCGTCATAGGTTTCACCTGGCTGGCAAAGTGCCATGACACCTTGATGTCGGCCCTCGGTTTTAGCGTCTAAGCGCTTGACTGAGGTCAGTTGCAAAGCAATGCCATGTTGCTCTGCTAGATTATGGATCTTTTGAAGGCGATCATCTTTACGGCCCTGCTGAACATGCAATTCGGTAACGCGCTGGGGTGACGACTTAAGCATTGTCTGCACCGCATGAATACCATAAATCCAATCCAAAATAACCTCCACTTTATTTAATCTGCTAATCGCTGATTGCGCATTGTACTGGCTTTGGGCACACTTCTGTTATGTTAATTCAACTTCAATAGCAGTCTGCTTCAAGTAAGGATTTTATTGCACCATGAGCCTAAACATTAGCACAACACCCCCAGCAACTTTGTTAAGGCGACTCGCGGGCTTGGTCTATGACGCCTTTTTGCTGCTCGCCATATCTGCCGGATACGGAGCAGTATTGTTGATTCTAAGGGCCATAACCGCTGATATAGATGACGCGTCGGCGGTCTATTCCTCACTTTTACTGAAAGGTGCTATTTTATCTGGATGGTACGTTGTTCTTAGCGGGTATTACGTGATCTGCTGGCGCAAGCAAGGTCAGACCCTCGGAATGAAAGCGTGGCGTCTAAGATTACAACAACCCGATGGAACTTTGGCAACGCCTACTCAATGTTGGAAGCGCTGCTTAGCGGCCCCATTGTCGCTCTCATTCTTGGGTATCGGCTATTTATGGTGCCTATTGCCACCTGCCAACCAATGTCTCCATGATCGATACACTGGGACCGAAGTAATAGTATTGCCCAAAACTAACTAACAGATGACAGCAATAGGTAAAAGTGTATGGCTATGAACAACCTTATACTCGCACTGGATCAAGGAACTACATCGTCCAGAAGCATGCTCTTTAATGAGAATTTTAGTCTATACGGGCAATCGCAAAAGGAATTTTCCCAGCATTTTCCTTATTCTGGGTGGGTTGAACATGATCCCATGGATATTTGGCGCACCACCCTAGAGACCAGCCAAGAAGTTATTGCAAAGGCCGGTGTCGCGTCATCAGACATTGCTGCTATCGGCATTACTAACCAGCGAGAAACAACTCTAATATGGGATAGAAAAACAGGCCTGCCTATTTATAACGCCATTGTTTGGCAGGATCGGAGAACAGCTGCTCTATGTAATGAACTTAAGCGCCTGAACCATGAAGCTTTGGTTAGTGAAAGAACAGGCCTTCTCCTAGATCCTTATTTTTCGGCGACTAAAATCGCCTGGATTCTCGACAACATCCCGAACGCTAGACAGCGCGCGGAGCGTGGCGAATTAGCTTTCGGTACCGTAGATACATGGTTGTTATGGAACTTGACCGACGGGCAGTCACATGCCACAGATGCAACTAACGCATCTAGAACGCTACTTTATAACATTCACCGTGGGCAATGGGATGACGACCTACTCGATCTTTTCAATGTTCCGCGGCAGTTACTTCCGGAGGTTAAAGACAGTGCGGCCGACTTTGGTAGTACTGATTTATTTGGCAAGCCAATTAATATTTATGGTATTGCGGGAGACCAGCACGCCGCCACTATAGGTCAGGCATGTTTTGAGCCTGGCATGATGAAATCTACCTACGGAACAGGTTGTTTTGCCCTCTTAAATACGGGGACTACAGCGGTAAAATCAAACAACCGGATGCTCACCACAATTGCTTATCAGCTAGAAGGTAAAACAACCTATGCCCTAGAAGGCTCAATATTTATTGCCGGGGCAGCCGTGCAATGGCTGCGCGATGGGCTTGGCATTATTGAATCCGCCAAGCAATCTGGTGAACTTGCGGCACAGGCTGATGACCACCAACAGGTGTACATGATCCCTGCCTTTACAGGCCTAGGGGCCCCTTGGTGGGATGCTGATGCACGGGGCGCACTTATCGGGCTTACCCGAGGAACAGGGCCCGCCGAGATCTCTCGCGCCGCTCTGGAATCGGTCTGCTATCAAACTCTAGACCTGTTAAATGCCATGCAGGCTGATTGGGGAGACTCCGCCACAACGGTACTAAGAGTCGATGGAGGTATGGTAGCCAGCGATTGGACCATGCAGCGTCTCGCTGACATTTTACAAGCCCAAGTAGACCGCCCAGTCATTGCAGAAACTACCGCTTTAGGGGCGGCTTGGTTAGCAGGGTCTAGAGCTGGCATATGGCCTGACCAGGTGGGTTTTGCCAACAGCTGGCAGTTAGATAAATCCTTTGCTCCGCAGATGGACAAACCAGAAAGAGATTGCAAAGTAGCTGGCTGGGATATAGCTCTTAAACGAGTCCTAACCCAGTAACGCGGGTCAGTTATGAGCGCGCAATACGGTTGTGAAGATCTGATATTGCCGACCGGCCCAAAACGCCCCACTTCTTGGAGTAGAGAAGCTTTTTCTACCCTAATACAACCCATAAAGTCCTCGTAAAAAGAGGCCGACTGAATTTGAAGCTAGCCACTTCGCCTAAGCAAGTACAAACCAAGACCTATGCAAAATAATATCGGCCCTAACACAGCAAGCAAGACGGGAAATCCAAATACTATGCTTAAAGGGCCTAGCATATCTTGAATAATTTTAAAGGTGATCCCAATCAATACACCGACAAAAATTCTAAAGCCCATAGTAGAACTTCGTAAAGGCCCAAAAACAAAAGAGATGCCCACTAAAACTAAGCCAAAAATGACTAATGGTTGCAGTACTTTTCTCCAGTACGCTAATTCATAAATCGCAGTATCAGCCTCTTGCTGCCGTAAAAATTCTATCTGATTGCTAATGGTTGAAATAGGTAGCGCTGAGGGTGCCAGAACATTTACCGTCAGCACTTCTGGCGACAGTTCAGAGTCCCACTGACGCGTTAATCGCTTTTCTGTTGTTGTCCTATCGCTCTCAAACCGCGTAATTGAAACATTTTCTTCCACCCAAAATTCTTCAGCCGCGTTATAAGTAGCGCGACTAGCAAAACTAGCCTCCTGTAATATTTTTTCATCAGAAAACTGATAACGAGTAACGCCATAAAGCACCCCACCGGGGAATACCGCGTTAAAATGCATAAAATCTCTGCCCTCATGAATCCATAGTCCGGCAGTAGAATCCTGAGCCGTCTCACCTTTACGCAGATATTGCCGAGTGCCGTCCGCACGCTGATCTAGATACGGCGAAAAATATTCGCCAATTAAGGCACCGACAAAAATAAATAGCATCACCGGCTTCATTACAAAATAGACAATCCGGATAAGAGAAACCCCAGATGCTCGCATAACCGCAACTTCACTATTACCCGCTAGTAAGCCAAGCCCATAGAGGCAGCCTATAAGCGATGAAAAAGGGATATATTCATAAATCGTCGAAGGTAACTTAGTACCCACATAAATAAGTACGTCAGTGAACCCATAGTTCCGCTCAATAGCACGTGTCTCATCAATAATCTCAGCAACGACGTCTAATCCCACCACCACGATCAACGCCATAAAGACGGCATTAAATACGGTCAACCCAATATGCCGAGATAGACGCATCATGAGGACGAGCCCTCCTCGACTCTCTTTTTGGCAGTCGACCTGGCAAGCTTTTTAGGTTTTAGTAACCATAAGCCGAATAGTAAAAAGACTATGTGGACAGGCAGCAAGGTAATGCTGGCCGACCATTCTCCAGACTCGATATTACCTCGCAACGCATTCAAGGCCAAAAGGTAGGTGAAATACAGCACGATTGCTGGCAACAATTTGGTAAATCTGCCTTGCCGTGGGTCAGTTCTGCTTAAGGGGACTGCTAAAATAACCACCACCAAAACCATCAATGGAATCGAAAGCCGCCATTGCAATGTGGCCTCTAACCTTGGGTCATCAGACATCACCAGTTCTGATGTCGCAATAGCATCTGTTTCAGGGTCTTCTTCTATTTTTTTTGGCGTTTTTAGCTTAGAGCCATATTCCTCAAAATGAGTAATCTGATACTCATGACTCCCCGGGTTACCCTCGATGCGGTACCCCTGTTCTAACACAAGAAAACGCTCTACTCCGTCTTCAGACCGCTGTTGACGGCCGCGCTCAGCGACAACCACTGCCAGTCGTCGATCAAACGTATCTGCAGAACCTGCACTTACTGCGAGAAATACATTTTCTAATTCTCGGTCAACGTTAATGCTTTCAGCATAGGTCACTCCCTTACCACCTTTAAAAGAGTAGAATTTTTTCGGGTTTACCCGATCCAGTTCAGTCATCTGTTGCTGCGCTAGAAAGATGGTTTCAGTCTTAGTAGCCCCTGCTGGAGATACAAACAGGCTCAACCAACCTACTAAAAAAGCTAATCCGAAGGCGACTATGAGGGTATAACCAAGCAACTGAAGCTCTGAAATCCCACAAGCTTTAAGGACACTCATCTCATTCTCGACATGCAGTCGACCAAAGGTCAACAATATAGACAAGAAAAAGGCTAATGGTAACGAGAGTTCTAAGAAACCTGGAATTTTGTATCCAATCACGGCAAAAATAACTGAAGGTTCTAAATTTCCAGCCAGGGCATTCGCTAAATACTTCACAAAGCGACCACTAATTAGCACCATAAGCAGGACTGTGCATATAGCAAACGTTGAAGACAGTATTTCACGAGTTAAGTAACGAAAAATAATCACAATGTTAGACTTATAGCTCTTGGGTGTAGTTAAACAAACTGTTATCGTATGCGACAAATTACACTAGCCAAATACGACAACCATCTGGAGCGAACATGGAGTTTAAAGCATCTGCCGCAAACCTGTTAAACATTAAAGTAGATTCTCTCATTCTACTAACAGGCTCACAACTACACAACACGGCCAAATTGATTGATGATTCCCTAAACGGAGCAATAAAAGCTCTAATCAAATCAGGTGATTTTAGCGGAAAATTAGCCTCTAATTGTATATTTCATACGCCTGATAGAGCGTCAAAAAGAATCATCCTAATAGGTGTCGATGGTGCTTCAACTACACAAAAAATGATTAAAGTAATAGAGTCTGCTGCCTTACTGTTAAACAAGACACCCAGTGCAAAAGCGCTGTGGATAGGGGATAGCCTTAGTGATGACATAGAATGGCAAGCGAGCATCATGGCAAGAAGCGTTCAAACTAGCAGGTATAAGTACAATGGCAGTAGTAAGCCTTCTAAACCAAGCAAGTTAAAGTCTGTAACCTATTGGTGCGCTCAAAAATCTCAGGTCACTTCTGCGGCCCAAGGTCTTGTCTATGGTAGCGCCGTTGGCAATGGAATGAATACCGCGCGAGGGTTGGCCGACCTTCCCGCGAATATCTGCACACCAAACTTTCTCGCCAGTCAGGCAAAAAAATTAACTAAGGGGCAAGCTAAAGTCACGACCAGTATTCTAAAAGAAGCTGACATGAAAGCCTTAGGAATGGGCTCATTGCTGTCGGTGAGTGCGGGGTCTGTAGAACCCGGCAACCTAATCGTGATGAGCTATCAAGGTGCCGAAAAGAAGGCTAAACCTGTTGTACTAGTCGGTAAAGCAGTGACCTTTGATACCGGCGGAATAAGCCTCAAAGCTGGCCGTGGTATGGATGAAATGAAATTTGATATGTGTGGCGGAGCATCAGTATTTGGCGTTATTAATGCGCTAATTGAAACCCAACTACCTATTAATGTCATCGGTATTGTCCCAGCGGTAGAGAATATGCCAGCAGGCAACGCCACCAAACCTGGGGATGTGGTCACCAGCATGTCGGGGCAGACCATCGAGGTACTTAATACTGATGCAGAGGGTCGACTTATCCTGTGCGACGCTCTAACCTATGCCGCTCGCTTTGAACCCGACACTGTCATCGATATCGCTACGCTCACTGGCGCGGTCATCGGTGCTCTAGGTAAGTTAACGGCGGGCTTGCTATCAAACGATGATGAATTAGCGGACCAATTACTTAGCAGCGGCACTCTTAGTGGAGATCGTGCATGGCGCCTCCCTCTATGGGAAGAGTATGACAAGCAATTAAAAAGTAATTTTGCCGATATGGCCAATATAGGTGGAGAAGCGGGCACTATAACCGCTGCTTGTTTCCTGTCACGCTTTACAAAAGACTACAAATGGGCTCATCTGGACATCGCAGGAACTGCATGGCACTCAGGATCGGCAAAAGGAGCTACCGGGCGGCCTGTGCCTTTGTTAATGCAATACCTCTGCACTAAGGCCGGACATTAATATTTGTATTTCTCTTGGTATTTGAGGGCGTGTGGGCGTGACAAAGGTATCCTTTTACAAGTTAGCCGGAGATCAAACTCTCGCTCTAACGCTAGTGTGTCAGTTGGTGCAAAAGTCACTTGCTGCTAATCAGCAGGTCCTTTGCTTAGTGCCTGATAACACGGCCGCGCAGCAATTGGATGAAATGCTTTGGGCATTTAACGGGGCCTCCTTTGTGCCCCATGCTCAAGGCGTTGATCATGTGCCAGTGGCTATTAGCTTTGACGAAAAACCTGGAGAACACCACCAGGTTTTAATTAATTTGCAGGCTCAAATCCCCACTTGGTTTAGCCGCTTTGAGAGAGTTATCGAAATCATCTACAAACAACCTGACTATGAACAAGCTAAACGTGATAATTTCCGATTTTATAAAGAACGTGGCTATCAGTTAGACTTCCACGACCTTTCAGAGCGATTTAAACCCTAGGCGTGCCATATATAAGACCTTTAAGGCCTGAATCATAAAGTTAGGGATCTATAAAATTTACTACAAACCAGTTTTAAAACATCTCTTTTGATGTTCAAAGCTAGCGACTAAATCCGTCAAGCCCTATAATCATCGCTGACGAAAAGAATCTACACTTCGCATTTCATTGGGACAAAATATTCAATAATGGACAAAACATTCAGCCCTAAAGACGTCGAAACCAAGTGGTATGAAACTTGGGAAAAGCGAGGTTATTTCGCCCCCTCAGGTAATGGTGAGCCATACAGTATTGTAATCCCCCCGCCCAATGTCACTGGCAGCCTACATATTGGTCACGCGTTGCAGCACAGTATTATGGATGCGCTGACGCGCTACAACCGCATGAAAGGGAAAAGTGCTCTCTGGCAAGTGGGTACAGACCATGCGGGCATAGCGACTCAAATGGTGGTAGAGCGAAAGTTGGCCAATGAGAATCTGCCCGGGCGTGAAGAACTAGGGCGGGAAAAGTTCATCGATAAAATCTGGGAGTGGAAACAGGAATCCGGCGATACCATCACCAAACAGATGCGCAGACTAGGCAACTCCGTTGATTGGAAAACTGAGCGATTTACCATGGATGATGGCTTTTATAAGGCCGTGCAAGAAGCCTTTATACGCCTGCACGATGATGGTCTTATTTATCGCGGCAAGCGCTTGGTTAACTGGGATCCCAAACTACACACCGCCATCTCCGATCTTGAAGTTGAGAACCGTGAAGTTAAAGGCAAAATGTGGAATTTGCGCTACCCTTTAGCCGAAGGAGTCAAAACGCTGGATGGCAAAGACTACATCGTCGTCTCGACTACGCGACCAGAGACGTTGCTGGGTGATACTGGCATAGCCGTAAATGCCGAAGACCCAAGATACAGTAATCTTATTGGAAAATTTGTGACCCTTCCGTTGATAGGAAGACTGATTCCAATCCTTGCCGACGACCACGCTGACATGGAAAAAGGGACCGGTTGCGTAAAGATTACCCCTGCCCATGATTTTAATGACTATGACGTTGGCCAGCGCCACAAACTGCCTATGGTCAATATCCTAACCATGAATGCTGACATCCGCCAAAGCGCTGAATGCGTGAATAGCGACGGAAGCGATAACGATGAGATAGATGTCACATTGCCTCAAAAGTATCACGGCATGGAACGTTTCGCGGCGCGGCGCGAAGTGGTTGCTGATATGGACACTCTCGGGCTTCTGGAAGGTGTCAAAGAAAATGATATGACTATCCCTTACGGAGACCGCGGCGGAGTTGTGATCGAACCCATGCTGACCAACCAATGGTATGTCGATGCGAAGAAATTGGCGGGCCCAGCGATTGAGGCTGTTGAAGACGGTCGTATAAAATTTGTTCCCCAGCAGTACGAAAATATGTACTTTTCGTGGATGCGTAACATCCAAGATTGGTGTATATCACGCCAATTATGGTGGGGCCATCGTATTCCTGCTTGGTATGATGAATCAGGCAAAGCCTACGTTGGTATGAGCGAGAGCGATGTAAGGACTAAACATAATTTAGGCGATATAGCCCTCACGCAAGATGAAGATGTCCTAGACACCTGGTTTAGCTCTGCGCTCTGGACTTTCGGCACTCAGGGCTGGCCCGAGCAAACCGAGCGCTTGAAAACATTTCATCCCACCGATGTGCTCGTTACCGGTTTCGATATCATTTTCTTCTGGGTCGCGCGCATGGTCATGATGTCTATGCATTTGATCAAAGATGAAAATAGCGAACCTCAAGTCCCTTTTAAAACCGTCTATGTCACCGGCCTTATTCGCGATGAACAAGGTCAGAAAATGTCCAAGTCTAAAGGCAATGTTCTTGATCCTTTAGATATGATCGATGGTATTGATATTGAGACTCTGCTCGATAAGCGCACAGGCAATATGATGCAACCTCAGAAAGCAGCGAAGATCGCTAGCAGGACAAGAAAACAGTTCCCCGGCGGTATCGAGCCTCATGGAGCAGATGCTCTGCGTTTCACCCTATGCGCACTGGCTTCAACCGGTCGCGATATTAATTGGGACATGAAACGGCTTGAAGGCTACCGTAACTTTTGCAACAAGATCTGGAATGCCTCTCGCTATGTGCTGATGAACGCTGAAAACCAAGACTGTGCGCAAGATAATTCAAAGGATTATAAGCTGACACTTGCAGATCGATGGATCATGTCTCGCCTCCAACAGGCCCAGACAGAAGTGACTGCCGCCATTGAAAATTATCGGTTTGACCTGGCCGCACAGGCGCTCTATGACTTTGTTTGGAATGAATACTGCGATTGGTATTTGGAGCTTTCCAAGCCAGTACTCTGGGATGAAAATGGTGATCCAGATGTTCAGAAAGGTACTCGGCGCACCCTCGTTAGGGTTTTAGAGTCTACGCTGAGACTGGCGCATCCAATGTTACCGTTCATTAGTGAAGAGATTTGGCAGAATATTGCTCCCCTCGCCGGAATTGAGCTCAGCCCACAAGGCGATACTATTATGTTGCAGCCTTTCCCTGTCGCCGACCCTACTATGGTTGATAAGAGTGCTGATGCCGACATTGACTGGGTTAAGAAAGTAATTGTTGCAGTGCGTAATGTTCGGGGGGAGATGAATATTTCACCCGCCAAAGTTCTGCCTATTTACCTTGCCCGAGGTGATGCTACCGATAAACGCCGGCTTGATGAAAATCGTCAATTTGTCAGCAAATTGGCCAGTCTCGAATCGATTACTTGGCTAGAGAATTCTTCCGAAGCCCCCCTGTGCGCAACCGCTCTCGCGGGTGACTTAGAAATCCTAGTCCCAATGGTTGGGGTAATTGATGTGGCCGCTGAGTTATCTCGATTAGATAGGGATATTAGTAAGATCACAATCGAAGTAAACAAACTCTCAGGCAAACTTAGCAACGCCAAATTTGCCGACAAAGCCCCCGCAGAAGTCGTCGAAAAAGAACGTCAGAAGTTAGAGGATCTTGACAGCTCTCTCTCTAAATTGTTAGAGAAGCGTAGCGCAATAGCAGAAATGGCATAACCATTTTATGACACAAGATCTTAATCCCCAGCAGCAGGCTGCACTGAAATATATTGATGGGCCTCTACTCGTGTTGGCCGGTGCTGGCAGCGGTAAAACTAGCGTCATTACACAAAAAATTGCCTACCTCGTCGAGCACTGTGATATCCCGGCAAGAAATATCGCTGCGGTAACATTTACCAACAAAGCAGCCCGAGAAATGAAAGCTAGAGTAAGCAACTTACTCTCTGCGCAGCGCTCTAAAGGCCTTACTGTTTCAACCTTTCACAATCTCGGTCTTACTATTATTCGAACAGAAATAAAGACACTAGGATTCAAATCAGGGTTTTCCATTTTAGATCAGGAAGACTGTCGCAATCTGTTGAAAGAATTATTGGTCCGGCACTCCGAGCTCGATGACAAATTAATCGACACTGTTCAAAATACTATCTCCAACTGGAAGAATGCACTCTTAGAACCGGGAAACGCAACAAGTGTTGCTAACAGTACTGGGGAGCAGAGTATTGCCATGCTCTACGAACGCTATCAGCGAGCATTGAAGGCCTATAACGCAGTCGACTTTGATGATCTGATTATGACGCCCGTCATGCTATTTAGG
>Ga0209383_1001965_pt1 | contig 12461 bp, 22 predicted proteins | sample CoawatmetaG02DNA_FD_187510 | JGI IMG/M metagenome (GOLD analysis project Ga0209383, IMG submission 187510) | Marine microbial communities from the West Antarctic Peninsula - Coastal water metaG029-DNA (SPAdes) (version 2) | ecosystem: Environmental > Aquatic > Marine > Coastal ... | reverse complement strand
TCTTTACGTGACCCCAATGTACTACGTTTTGGTCTGATTAGTACATCGCTATAATCTAATTTTACATCTTCTTCAATTCTCATTTGTCAATTCCTAATGATTTATAAACTTTCTGAATACATAAACTCTGTACAATCGCATCTGCTAAGGCATTATGTGCCGCAAAGTTTATTTCCTTACGTGGGTCTTTGGGTGCTAATCCAAACAATGTTCTACTATCTCTAATATTCCAAAATGACCAATTATGATGTGAGTCTATCTGTCTGTATAAATTTTCTAAAATACATATATCAAATACAGGTCCTTGACACCAAATCTTGTCAACTCCAACCAGCCACTTATTTAGCGACTTTAATGTTTCTTCTACAGAAACCCTATTGTCTGGATCCATTGCTTCTGCTTTGATTTCTGTAGGTTGCTTTTCCCACCATTCAAGTGTTTTCTCGTCAACAGTACGACCCATATTGATTTGTTCATCAGCATCCACACGGTAATAAAATTCACTGTGTAACCCATCATCTGCCATCGGGTCGAACTTAATTCCACCAATAGTTAACACTACCGTATCTGGACTAGTTCCTAATGTTTCTATATCAATTGTTGCGTGTGTTGTCATTTTTATTCACCAAACTTATAAAATATGTGTGAGCCAATCTGTTTAAAACGTTTCATGCCACGGTCTTCAACCCAATTCGGCACAACGTAATTTGCATGATAATGCGTACTACCTTGTGTAATACCTAACCAACTATGTTGGGTCAATTCGTATTCTAATAACATAGCATATGCTATATCTTGTGCATTTATCCATGCACTGTTAATACCTTTATTAAGTTCCGATGCTGGAACTTCATCACTCTTCCCATCACAGTACCAACTGAATTGGCACTTATTCTTTTTCATATGTCCATTTGGATGTTTTAGTCCTTGTTTCACAACATCACAAATAGTATCAGGATAACGAGGATTATCTAGTCTATTGATTGTTACATCAGCAACAGCGGCCATGCCTTCGAGGCTTTGATTTCCCGCTTCAAAGAAGATATTCTGTGCTAGACAATATGTTTCAGCATAATCAAGTTCTACAGTATATACTTCATAACTAGTGTTTCGTGGCATTGCTTTCGCTTCATCAACAAAATCAAGCGTTTCTGCAATCACCACAAAACTAATCATTATTAGTATTGATAAACTAAATAATCTCATATTTTCCTCATTAACCTACTTATACACCTATTATAGCATATAATAATCTTTTGTCAAGTTTTTTAAAGGGTAATTGATGCAGTTAAGTTAATCGAACTTTTTTGCAGTTATTTTTAGGATTTCATAGTAAGTCCCGTTGACTTCTATTTCATCGCCGACTTCACGTGTCAATAGTTCCATACCCATCGGAGATTTCATACTAATAATTCCGTTGTTTGGGTCAGAGTCATGTACACCTAGAAGAGTCCATGTATGTTCTTGGTCGTTGTCAATATTCATAATCGTAACTGTTGTTCCGACAGAAACATTTTTCTTTTTACCAAGTTTAATAGGTTGAATAATTTTAGCATCGAACAGCATTTCTTGATAGCGGTTCACCTCTTGTTCATGACGTTGCATATCTTCCAACGCCATCAATAGTTCTTCGTTTTCTTCTAAACCACCTTGCATCCTGGCTTCGCCAATTCTGTCTGATATATCAGACTTCTTCGATTCAAGTTCACGAATATCTTTCATTATCCTATCACGAGTACTACTCGTCATAAAATTGCCTTCTGCCATATTAAGTCCTCTCTTAGTAACATCATATTTATCAGAATGGTCTATATTAAAGTGTGTTATCATTGGTTTCATCTATTATTTCCTCTAGTTAATAATTAGTTTGTTCTACTATAACAAACGCAACTGCGTTGCTACTCTCATCACTTACACTCAAATTAGTCTTTAGATTGAGTGTTACCACTTCGTTTCTTGCTGAATTTGATAGAATTATCCATGGTCTGGTGTCACCAGTTGAACCATAAGCAATATCTTTCTTGTTGTATATGCCAGTAAATCCAGTACCCATCGCTTTTACAAACGCCTCTTTCACTGCCCAACATTTGGACAGATAAGTTGGTTGGTCGTTATGTTGCAAGTAAGTACTATATTCAATCGTTGCTAATACTCGCTCTGCAAACTTATCGCCATGTCTTTCAATGATAGCACGAAATCTATTGACATCGACAATATCGACTCCTATTCCATATATCATATCTACCTCTCAAGTTAATGTTAAGTTCAGGTAGTATTATACATGGTTTATTGTTAATTGTCAAGTTTTTATTTATTACATAGACCGGCCAGCATCTGATAGTGGTCCCAGGCATGTTTTACTGCGGGTGTTGAGAACTCTGGTGATACAATTACATCACACCATATTCCAATTGATTCAGAGTTCTTACCGGCGAATTCAGCCCAAAAGGAAGAGATATCGTTGTTTGTTGTATTAACTAGTTTGCCAGAGAAATGGAGAATATCAATCTGATTGTAAACAACATCCTCATCAAATTGTTTAAGCATGAGATTGTTCATACGAATTAATTGGATTCCATCAGGTTGACTGTTCCAATTGAAACCATCATCAACTATTATGAATCCTACATCTTCGTCTTTTACTTTGCCAAGTAGTATATCACGGACACATGGTCCGAGTGAGAAACCTAATTTCATTTTAATTTATTGTTTACTTCAATTACTTTTCTTAGTATATCACTATTAGTGAAATCTAAAAATGCTTCTGTATCTTTAGGAAAACAATGTCCGCCAAAACCCAGACCACCATCTTCATTAGGAGCAGACATATGTGAAGGTCCGATATTCTCAAACTTTCCTAGGACATTAATCATGTCTTCGTGGTTATACTTGTCTCCCACGTTATTCATTATTTCATGGAAGAATGCAACTTTAGTTGCTAACCAAGAATTATGAACATACTTGACCATACTTGCTGTTGTTCTATCTGTTTCAATAAATTCTACATTTGCTGAAAGGATATTTTGATTTTGATTACTAGAAATATCATTCATATAAGAAAACTGCATTTTCCAGAGTTCACAATTCTCTGGCGTACCACCAAGAATAAAGTGTTTTTGTTTTTTGAAATCTTCTGCGGCTGTTTTAGCACGTAAGAATTCTGGATTATATGTCACATTTTCTGGATATGTTTCTAACATATTTGGTGGAACAGTACACTTAAGAAGAACTGGTATGTCACCTAATTCTTCAAGCACTTCTCGTATCATTCTATCATCGCAAACACCATCTAATGTAGGCGTAGGAACACATACTATTGCTCTTAGTCCATCAGTACCTTGATACATGTCTAATGTATTATCATTGTATTTTGGGTCAACACGAATAACTGGATGTCCGTTTTGCTCTAATGACTTTGCCACTGTTTCGCCTACGAATCCACAACCTACAACTAATATCATTTTTTCTCTCCCTTTAGTATAGACCACATCTCGTCCGTATTGTGTTCTTCGATAAACTTATCTTCATCTACATATGTACTACAGTCCTTTAAAGCCTTTTCAACATGCCACAGAACTTTATACAAGTCTTTCTTACAAGTCCAGGTGACGAAACCATCCATTCTGGTATCGCCCTCTGCAAACTTTATCTTATCAACTTCTTGTTTAATCGTATCTAACGACCAATCAATAATCATTTATATCATATCTTCTGAATTGAACTCTGCCGCTTCTTCAGAACCACCTGTTGCAGTTCCTTTAGTATACGAATGTGCGCCCATACCTGCTAACTCTCCATCTTGGACAATCAGATATTGGTTTCTTATTTCATCTCCAGCAAAGAAACATTCTAGTATTTCTCTAACTCCATCAGCATATCTTGTTTGTGCTGACAAAGAAGTACCTGAAGTATGCGGTGTCATTGCATGATGAGGCATTGTTCTCCAGACATGGTCATTCGGTGCTGGTTGCGGGAACCATACATCACCTGCATATCCACTTAACTGTCCAGATTCTAATGCACGAGCAATCGCATCTTTATCACATATCTTACCACGAGCAGTATTAATTATGTAAGCGCCTTGCTTACACTTAGCAATTAATTCATCATTGAACATATGTTCTGTTTCTGGATGAAGTGGGCAACTTATATTTATGACATCACAAGCCGAGACTAATGACTCTACACTATCATGGTATATTAGACCTAACTCTGTTTCTACTTGATTGCTCAGACGATGTTTATCAAAGTAATGTAAATGAACATCAAATGGCTTCATCTTTCTTAGCATATCAATACCAATACGACCGGCAGCAATTGTACCAACATGCATACCTTCTACATCATAAGACCTAGAAACTGCATCAGCAATATGCCAACCACCATCATTAACAATCTGATGTTGAGTAGTGAAATCTCTTACCAATACTAGTATTTGCATAACGATATGTTCTGCTACACTTCTACTGTTGCAGTAAGTAACCTCAACAACGTCTACGTTATGGTCCATCGCCGCTTCTAAATCAACATGGTCTGAACCAATACCGGCAGTAATAGCCATTTTCAAGTTTGGTGCAGATTCCATTAATTCTCTTGTTACATAGTAGGGAAAGAATGGTTGCGAGATAACAATATCTGCATCTACTAATTCTCTATCTGCTGTACAACCTTCGCCATCTTTATCAGATGTAACGACTAACGTATGACCGGCATCTTCTAAGTACTTTCTTAATCCCAACTCACCTGATACACAACCCAGTAATTCACCTGGATTGAAATCTCTGCCCTTAGGACTAGGTAGTGTCATTCCATCGGGATACACATCTACTATAGGTAAATCAGCCAATGGATAACTCGTAGGCATTCCACCTGTCGGGTCATCATATAATATACATAAAACTTTCATTTTTATTTCTCCTATTAATGGTTTCTCCCACCATCAAATACACAAACAAAGTATAATCCATCTTCATCGGATTCAACTCTGTGGTGTACTCCATCTTCAATTAAAACTACGTCACCTCGCTTTACATCTCTCGACACATTATCGAGATACATTGTTCCTGAACCTTTTACAAATATATAAACTTCTTCTTGTCCTGGGTGTGAATGTCCATTTGTACTTTTATGAGGTTTCATATCAGTTGAACTTACAACCAGGTTATTTAGTGTGGTATTATCTTTGAGTGTGTATACTTCATTATCTTTGATAACGTCACCACAAATGTCAAAAATGTTTAACATCATGCCTGTTCTAATCCGTGTTGTCGCACTCTTGTAACAGTATTGATACGGAAACTGCGCCAGCCTTTTGCGTCAATATCCCATACACTTAGAATATCTTCGTTGACTTTTTTATCAGTCGTATCTTTCTTTTCTTCTGTAGTTGTTGTCGGCATAATTTGTTCCATCAATGTACAGTTCATTACTCGTCTGTCGCCATTTACTTTTGTAAATGTGACTTCAAGTATTTCATCTCGTAATTGAGTTTGTAACTCTGAACGCACAAACTTATCTTCTACTTCGATTGCCTCGTTTGGTACTACGTCTTCTATCGTCATTTCTTTTCTCCTTGTACTCTTCATTATCTTCTACTAAGTAACTCCACTTTGCCAGTTTAGCAAGTTTTACTGCTACCCGTTCTTCAACTTCTTCTTCATTAATGAGTCCGTGTTCTAGTAGTAGTCCTACCATACACATAACATCACCAACTTCCTCTGTTAGTTTTTGACTAGAATACTCTTTAGTTCTCATGGCTTTTGCACAAACTTGGATTAGTTCGCCACATTCTTCCATGGTGATAACCATAAGTTCATCATCAGTATCTTTAATCATTTTTCCACAAATTCGCCATCTAATACTTTGTATACCGCATGTTCTTGTGTTTCTAAATCGCCACCTCTTCTAACATATTTTCTTCCACCATCAATAAATCCTGTACTGTTTTCGACAAGGTTATGTTGGCTTTGACTGTATATCCATTCATCAGTACCTAGTTCTGATATCATTCCAAATGTATGCCTCTCAATTGAGTCTGCTTTACATATCATCATGCTATCCTCTTCGTCTGCATATAATCCGAAATAATAATTATTATGTTCAGGATGAGGTGTGTCACGATAGTAAATATCAAATGGAATATCTTGCTCATCTAAGTCAGATGTACACACGTACTTTACGGGTACTCCGTCTTTCTTGCTATAGTGAGCAGTTACTTTTTCTATATTAAATTGTGGTTTGTGTTTTATATTCATAGTAAAACCATTATACCACATTATGCCACATAATGTCAAGCGGAAATGATAAATACATTTAACGTATAAGCACAACAGGATAGCATTATGACCACACATAAAAACAACGTAGACATTTTAACTTGGAAAAGAGTTATTGAGAATCTTCAGGCAAAGACTGACAAAAGAAACTCATATAGTGAAGCCGAACTTGGATTGGAACAGTCAGAAGAAATCAATACAGAACACTACAAAGTAGTAGTTTCTTCAAATGACATGGGTATCGTAGTAGATGTTCACGACCAACATGGTAATGTAATCAAATCAGACCAACATTGGGACGAAGATGTTATGGAAAAAGTAGAATCTTCAGAAGAACCAGTAACAGAAGGTACATGGTCAATTCCTGATACTCCAGAAAAAGTTAAAGAATTAAAAGACTTAATGCAACAAGAATTGCCTGCCGATGAGGCACAAGATAAGATTTATGGAATTCTTGGTGATGATGAACTATTCGATGATATTGCTGAAATGGCAGATAAAGACCCTAAAGCAGATGTTAGAGGTATGATAGTTCGAAGACTTGATGATTTAGGACTTCTAAAAAATAAAAAAGTTGATGAAGAAAAACAACGTTTAGACCCAGAATGCTGGGATGGTTATCACAAAGATGGCACTAAAATGAAGAGTGGTGTTCGTGTAAACAATTGCGTTAAGGACTAAAAATGAGAATTGGCGAGATTACTCAATCTGAAACTTTATATGAATTAAAGAAATGGGCTCAGTCACAAGTACCATTACTTGAAGATGGCATGTCTGCTGAAAAGGTGAGCAAGTCAATCCTTCAAAGAGCAATAGCAAAATTCAAAAAACAACCAGAACCATCTGAAGAGAAAAATAAAGAGATGGAAGAGTATATGGCTCAACTAGAACATATGTTGGGGACAGATGAAAAAGTAGAAAAAACAGTACTACAAAAGTTTTTTGGTTTCTTTCGTGCCCACCCAAGAATGATAGGATTAGGAGTTATGATTCTAATGCTACTATCACCTATATTGCCCCAAATTGCAATAATTGGTTTAAGTTTAGAGAAAATTCTTTCAGTAACATTAGCAGGATTATATGCAATTGATATTGCATCACCTACAATTAAGACAGCATTAGAAATATAAGATAATATAACTTTACCTGAAATTGGTTTGTAACATGCAAAAAAGTAATACATTCTGTATTAATCCTTTCTATCAATTTATGGTAAAGACCGACGGAACAAGCGGCGTCTGTTGTAACCTAGATACCCCACGTAATGAAGAGATGTTGGGCAATGTCAACGATACTAGTATAAAAGATATATGGAACTCTGATTTCTATAAGTCATTACGTCTCCAATTACTAAATGGTGAGAAACCAGATGTCTGTACAAAGTGTTGGAAAGAGGAAGACCAAGGGTTGGATTCAGTTCGTATAACATCGAATAGAGAGTTTGACTTAGTTGATGAAAGTATCGACTTTGAAAAGTGTACAGAAGATGATGGATATTTAGAAACTAATCCTGGATTTCTAGACCTTAGATTGGGCAATCTATGTAATTTAAAATGTCGTTCTTGTTCTTCTGACCAAAGCAGTCAAATTCAAAAAGAAAATCTAAAGTTAGAAAAGAAGCATGGTAAGATGCACTTTTTTAACACTAACGAAAATGATAACTTGTTCGATTGGATTAATGATGATTCTTTCTGGAAAGAATTACAGGATATTCTGCCTAGTGTCAACTTAATTTATTTTGTTGGTGGAGAACCAACATTACATGAAAGACACTACGAGATACTTCAAAAGATAATTGATGATGGCAGAGCCAAAGATGTAAAATTACAATACAACACAAATCTCACAAACATACAAGATAGATTTATTAGTTTGACTAATCAGTTCAGAGAAGTAGAGTTAGCAGTATCAATTGATGGTTATGGCGAACTAAACGATTACATTCGTTATCCTAGTGAGTGGAAAACAATTCAACACAACTTAGATAGACTGACTAATGAAATGTCATCTTTAACCCTTGCTATTGACCTGACTCTTATGTCACTAAATGCATTAAGGTACTTAGATGTATGTGATTGGCTTATAGACTATAATGAGAAAATTGGTCTACTTATTATGATATTTCATATATGCTATGAACCAAAACATATGTCACTATATGTGATACCATCTAAAGTCAGAAGAAAATATCTAGAGGAGTCTAAAGAACGAATTGCTAATATTAAGCAATCTTTTATAGAATTAGATACAAAAACCGACATGGGTGAGATGAGTTTTACTAAAATTTTTGAAGAATACATCACTGCGATGAGTAGTGATATCGAATACGATGGTCAAGAAAGAAGAAACTTTATAGAGTATAATGATATACTAGATGAACATCGTGGTGGAAAAACTCTGTTTGAAGTTCTGCCAGAGTATGAAGACATCTTTAACAAGAAATCATCTTGGTCTCAACATAAGCCGCGAGGTCTAGTTACTAAATACCGAAATGGAAGTAACACAAGAACCTACTAAGAAGTCTTCATCTTAATTAACTTCTCTACTAACTCTGGGTCAATCTTTGTAAGCCATTGCTTAAATGCTTTTAGTTCATTAGCATTCGCCTTAGGGGCAGGTCTCGCCCACTTAAAATCAAATGCAATAACTTGTTCACCATTGAGTGACATATTAGATAATGCACCATTAATCTTATTGACTCCTACTTTATGAAAGAACTCATACATCTCTAGTATCTGTTCAGAGATGTTTGATATAGGAAAGTTATCAGGATAATAGTCAAGTAGGTTAGGTCCATAATATCGTTGAATTATAGTTTTTGTTTCTTCATCTATACTGATAAGTTCTGGTAAGAATTTACTCTTAGATAACTCTGGATGAGTTAGCCAATATATTTCATTTCTAAATAATATATCTGCTTTACTCTTTCTCCTTGACACGCCATCACCACAGTGGTCGCCATCGAATATTCTTTTGACTAGACCTTCTTTTTCATCTAGCCAAACAGATACGAAAGTTCCCACGCCTTCATGTGATGTTTGATATTTTATCCAATTACTCATGTATTAAATTTCCCATTCTATATGTCTTCTTTGATTTGAATATTGATAATCTTCACCTAGACTGGCGGCATTGATGTAAGTAGTAGTCGGTTCACTTATATCAAGTATCCCTTGGCTTGAATGTATGTGTCCACAAATATGAAGTTGTGGGTTAATATCTTCGATTCTTTTACCTAGTATTGGACAACCTAAATTTAGTTTCGTTTGGTCTTTTCTTACAGGACGCATAATTCTATCTAGTTTATTATACGCAGGTCCGTGAGTAATAAGAACGTCTGTATCATTTGGTATCTTTGCCCAGTGTGTTGATGCAATATCGTCTTCGTCTCTTCTGTATGAGAATGCTTTTCCTTCACGGTTTGTTGGTATCCATGGTGCGCCATAAAACTTTACTCCGTCTATTACTACTTCGGAATCTTGTAAGTATATAACTTCTGGAAACATTATAAGAATTTTATCAACAAGGTCAGGTCTATCCTCAAAGAGGTGGTCATGATTTCCTGCAATAAAGATTTTCGTAGTGTATTCTTGTTCGCTGAACCACACTAAGAATTCTGCTAATTGAGATGGATCGGGTTCACCCATGATGTCACCCGAGTGGACTAACACGTCACCACCAGGAAGTTCTATTTCCTGATGTCGTGTATGTGTGTCGCTGATGCAATGTACTTTCATGTAAGTATTTATATTGCGAATGAGGTGGTACTTTTATGCGGAAGTACCGAAACCGTGGGATTAGGAATGCCCATTACAGGCATTCTAAATCGAATATACCAATTGTTGCGTATATTAGGTTCTAATCTTTTGAGAATAATTTGTACAAAATACCTGCAGAAATTAGTCCAACTAGACCAGCAGAGCCAAGTTGGCCAACTATTCCAATTACAGTACCGATAACGTCACCACCTAAGAAAGGTACAGATCCGCCAAATACTACTTGTAGTACGATAGCAAGTCCGATTAGTGAAACACCAGCCTCTGTTGCGCCAGAAACCCAGCGTAAGATTTTATCTAACATATGTTACTCCTGTTATATTAAAAAGTAGTTTTACATCAGTGCGGATGCATACGTTCTTATTGGAACGCACGATATCACAACCAACTCCTCATCATATCACTTTCGAAAAAATGAACTACAATTTGGACTTAATTGCAACTATCCCTAATATCTAATCTAGGGGAATATCTTTGTACTCTTCGTTGAGTTTGTCATTCGCATCCATAAAGAATGGGAAGAAAAAGTTAGACAACAAAGCAATACCAAAAACTATTAATATACTTGATAAAATAATATATGACGTTACACTCTCTAATTCCATAATAACCTCTTTTTAATCTTTATATAACAATGTTAACATACTACGCCGTCAAAGTCAAGTTTTTACCATGTTTTTTTACGAGTCAAACTATTTATTACATTACATGTAGTGATTAACACGGTGTTAACTAGTCGAAATTGTTTCCCACGTTCCAGTAAAAATCGGTAGCAGAAGATTCCATCCACCATCCTGGGTATGGGTCTATGTCTTCTTTTAAGAATTTGTCGAGGAACTCTCGATTTGCTTTCTCTAATGCCTTGCTTTTTTCGTTTAATATGTCAATATCAGTAGACACCGCATTATCACAATGAACTACGTATTCTTTATCGAATGCGGTAAATGTAAATTTAATAAAATTCATTTAGTTCTCCAAAAGTCTCATCATCCTCGAGTCATTTCTATTTATAAAAAAGTCTCAATTAATGTACGTTGAGCATCCATTTTTATTTTCTTATAATCTGTTTCTATCAATTCATCACCATAGTTGATGTCATTAAAATCAAAGATAAAACTAAGTTTATCAAATGGAATACGTGCCTCAATACCATCGGGTACTGCTACAAGATAATCTTTAATATCATTCCAACTGATTATTGCGATTGCATCTTGTTGTCCAATCATATAAAAATCTGCTGGATGGTCAATTACAGTTCCTTTGTGTACACCTAAACTGTTCTTCAACTTTACAGTTACAAACTCTTTAGGCAACTTCTGTACCTTAGTGAATAGTCCATTAGATACATACTTGAATTCTAAATCAAATCCAGTTTTTGTATCAACATGGTCACGACCAATTAAGTCTACCCATGCTAACCTATCATCTGAATAAACAGCAACTGCTTGTTCAATAATATCACTCTTATCAAATCTGTCTTTTCTATCATTCAACTGGTCACCAACTTGGGCAATCAATGTTGAATAAGCATTACGATTAAAGATACTTCGCAATTCCTTTGCATATGTATCAGTCTTCATGGTTTTCTCCAATGAATTATTATAATGAATTACTTGACTATATGTTACCATTATAGCAGATTGGCGTTGATTGTCAAGTTTTTCACGTAAAATATGCTAAATTATTGAAAAATAAGCATATATTTAAGTAAATATGGGTTATAAATACATATGAGAGGGAGAAAATTATGAAAGCACTGCATATTCACTTATATAAGTCGTTATCCTACCGTGTATTATCGGTATGTATAACCTTTATCATATCATTTATTGTTACTGGTAGTATGGCAGTCGCAAGTTCAATTGCATCTATAGATGCCTTAATAAAGTTTATCGTATATTTTTTACACGAAAGAGCATGGGGCAAAGTTTTTAAAAACATAAAGAAAAACAAAAGAGAGGCAAGAAGATTAACTAAACAACGTCAGAAAATGCAAGAAAGAGTTAACGGTATGTCCCAAGGATACAGAAATCAATTATAGTATAAATACAGTTAGTCAATCAATAGAGAAATATAGATATGAAACTAACAGAATTATTACAAGAATCAATTGAAATAACACTAGAAGACACGCAAGATTTCCATGAAGAATATGGTTACTTGGGATTTAGTGTGGATGACAATGATTTATTTGAAGCAGAATATCAAGGTCGTAAAGTTAAACTAAACAAACCTACAAGAGGTGATGTTAAGAAGTTTAAAGTTTACGTCAATAATGAAAAGGGCAATGTAGTCAAGGTTAACTTTGGTCATGGCGGTACTAGTGCGAAAGCAAAAGGCGAGAAGACCATGAAGATTAGAGTATCTAATCCTAAAGCAAGAAAGAGTTTTCGTGCAAGACACAATTGCA
>Ga0209383_1001964_pt1 | contig 12467 bp, 10 predicted proteins | sample CoawatmetaG02DNA_FD_187510 | JGI IMG/M metagenome (GOLD analysis project Ga0209383, IMG submission 187510) | Marine microbial communities from the West Antarctic Peninsula - Coastal water metaG029-DNA (SPAdes) (version 2) | ecosystem: Environmental > Aquatic > Marine > Coastal ... | reverse complement strand
AGTATTAATATTTACCCCAATAATTTTTTCAAGCCTCTCGATTAAAAATTTATTTTTACTCCCGCCACCACAGACATATATTTCGTCAAAACCTGAGCAGAATTGTTGTATAGCCTTATTAATTGTCACAGCAGTTAATTCTAAAAGAGTCCTTTGGACGTCATGAGGAGAGTAATCATTAATATTAAATTTGTTTAACCAATCGATATTAAATAATTCTCTTCCAGTACTTTTTGGAGGGAGCTTTTTAAAGAATAAATCTTTTTGAAAATTAAATAATAATTTTTCAATTAATTTTCCTGATTTTGCCCATTTGCCAAAGTTGTCAAAGTTTTTATTATGTTGAATTTTAATCCAATGGTCTAATAAAATATTTCCTGGCCCACAATCAAATCCAATAATTTTTTTATTATCCGGTAGATAAGTTATATTACTTATTCCCCCAATATTGATAATTATTCTATTTTTATTTTTTTTAAAAAAGTATTCATTATGAAAGGCTGGTACAAGCGGAGCACCTTGTCCCCCAGCGACTATATCTCTATTTCTAAAATCAGAAACAACAGTGATGTTGGTTAGCTCAGCTAAAAGGTTTGCATTCCCAAGTTGTATAGAATATCCACTTTGTGGATAATGTCTAATTGTTTGACCATGATAGCCAATACATTTTATATCTTTAGCTTTTAATTTATATTTTTTAAGAATTTTTTTTATTCCACTTGCTGTAATTTTTGCATGAAATAAAGAAAGATGAATTGAGTGTTCAAGATCAGAGTGCCGGCCTGTATGAAGGGCAATAAATTCTTTTTTTGTATTTACGTTGTATGGAATTTGAATAAATTCGATTATTTTTATAGTTTTATTCTGTTGATTAATTAGAACAATATCAATTCCATCTAGACTTGTTCCAGACATAACTCCAAATAATAGTGATGAATTATTCATGTTTTTAATTGTGAGCGTTTTATTTTTTTATACAAGTATTTGAAATAATAAAAGTCTAATTTTTTTAAGTCTTATAATTGCGATAGAATTGAATTAAATACAATATTGAGATAAAAATAGTGAATATTAAAGAACAATTAGAAATAATCAAAAGAGGCTCTGATGAAATTTTGATTGAATCAGAATTAATTGAGAAATTAAAAAAAGAAGTGCCTCTTAAAATTAAAGCAGGGTTCGACCCAACAGCTCCAGACCTTCATTTGGGGCATGCTGTATTGTTAAATAAATTAAGACAATTTCAGGATCTAGGTCACGAAGTATATTTTTTGATTGGTGATTTTACTGGAATGATTGGAGACCCTACTGGTAAAAATGTGACAAGACCTCCATTATCAAAAGAAGATGTTAGAGAAAATGCTAAAACATATTCAGATCAAGTTTTTAAAATATTAGATAAATCAAAGACAAAAATTGTTTTTAATTCAAAATGGCTTAATGATTTAGGAGCTGCAGGAATTGTTAAGCTAGCCTCAAGTCATACTGTTGCAAGGATGCTTGAAAGAGACGATTTTGCAAAAAGATATAAAGCTAATCAGCCAATCTCAATACATGAATTTTTGTATCCATTACTTCAAGGTTATGACTCTGTTGCATTAAAGGCTGATATAGAGATTGGGGGAACTGATCAGAAATTTAACTTATTAATGGGACGAGAATTACAAAAACATATAGGCCAAACCCCTCAATGTATATTAACAATGCCTCTTTTAGAGGGTTTAGATGGAGTCCAAAAAATGTCAAAATCTTCGAAAAATTATATTGGCATTAATGAACCTCCTGAAATAGTCTTTGCAAAACTTTTATCGCTATCTGATGAATTAATGTGGCGGTATATCGATTTATTATCTTTAGGGTCTTTGGACAATATAAAATCTTGGAAAAAAAGAGTTGATGATGGAGAAAACCCTAAAAATATTAAAGTAGAGTTTGCAAAAGAAATTGTTGATCGTCTTTATGATGAAAAAGCTGCTCAAAAAGCTGAGGATAATTTTAATTTAAGAGCTAAAGGAGATGTTCCAGAAGGCATTCAAGAACATTCATTATCAACTATTGAACCAGATGGCATAAATATTCCTCAATTATTAAAAAAAATAGATTTAGTTTTGAGTACTTCAGAGGCAATTCGACTAATCAAGGGAGGGGGCATTAAAATTGATGGAAATAAGATAGTAGACAATAAATTTACTCCATCTAAAGGGGCTAGCTTTACAATTCAGGTTGGTAAAAGAAAGTTTGCAAAAATTAACACTTAGAAGCTTTAACTTTATTCTTTCAATTTATTGAATTTATTGATATAATTCGCATCTGTTAATGGGCCTTTGGCCCTTTTTTGTTTTTAGGACCTTTATTTTAATAAGGAATTAGAAATTGGCTATTGATCTTGAGGCGTTAATTGAAAAAAATGTTTCTAAAATGGGATATGAATTAGTTGATTTCGAGATAATCAATAAAGGTGAATTATTGAGAATATTTATTGATAAACCAAACCCAATAACTATTGATGATTGTGTTGCTGTAACTAACCAGCTTAAGCATATTTTCACAGTAGAAGAAGAAATAATTTTTAATCGACTGGAGGTTTCATCACCAGGAATAAATAGGGTGATTAAAAAGCTGCAAGATTTTGAAAGATTTAAAGGTGAAAAAGTTAAGATAAGAACTCGATCAGCTATTGAAGAAAGAAAAAATTTTACTGGGACTCTGCAAGGGATAAAAAAAGACTTAATTCTAATAGACTTTAATAATACTTTATTGGAAATCAGTTTAGACAATATTGAAAAAGCCCGATTAGACCTAGATTTTTAGCTAAATGTATTACTGGAGAATAAATAAATGAGCCGTGAGATATTGTTATTAGTAGATGCCCTTGCACATGAAAAAAATGTCGATAGAGAAGTCATTTTTACAGCTGTGGAGTTAGCTTTAGCATCTGCAACAAAAAAAAAGCACGATGTTGGTGTGGATATCCGAGTAGAAATTAATCAAGAGACTGGCGAATATGAGGCCTTTAGGTGTTGGACAGTATTGCCTGAAGAAGAGATTGAAAATCCAGAAGCTGAACTCACTATTGAAGACGAGAAAGCTAAAGGAAAAGTTAATAATGATCTTATCAAAGAGCCAATTCCTTCTGAAGCCTTTGGCAGAATTGGAGCTCAGGCTGCAAAACAAGTTATCTTACAAAAAGTTAGGGAGGCGGAACGCGAACAAATCCTTAAAGACTTTTTAGCTCAAGATGAAAAGTTAATATCTGGTCAAATTCGAAGAATGGAAAGAGGTAATGGTGTCATTGAAATTGGTAGACTTGATGCAATATTACCGCGTGATCAGATGATACCTAAAGAAAACCTTAGAATAAATGACCGTGTAAGAGCAATTCTAATTAAGATTGATGAAACTGCTAGAGGACCCCAACTAATTTTATCTAGAATAGCCCCAGAATTCTTAATAAGATTATTTGAGTTAGAAGTTCCGGAAATAGAAGAAGGCTTGCTTGAAATTATGGCTGCATCAAGAGACCCGGGATTACGATCAAAAATCGCCGTTAAAGCAAATGACCAAAGACTTGATCCAGTTGGCACATGTGTTGGAATGAGGGGGTCGAGAGTTCAAGCCGTTACCAGTGAGTTAGCTGGAGAAAGAGTTGATATTGTTTTATGGTCCATAGAGCCAGCTCAATTTGTCATTAATGCAATGGCTCCTGCGGAAGTATCAAGTATTGTGGTTGATGAAGATAAGCACAGTATGGATTTAGTTGTTGCAGAAGATCAATTAGCTCAAGCAATAGGAAGAAATGGTCAAAATATTAGACTAGCATCTGAATTAACAGGCTGGGAGCTAAATATACTAACTGAAGAGCAATCCGATCAAAAAACAAAAGAAGAATATTCATCTGCCAGTCAATTATTTATTGAAAAACTTGATGTTGATGAGGATGTTGCAGATATCCTCGTGAAAGAAGGATTTTCTTCTCTAGAAGAGGTTGCTTATGTGCCTATCGAAGAAATGGTTCAAATTGAAGCCTTTGATGAAGAAACAGTTAATGAGTTAAGATCCAGAGCAAGTGCAGTAATTCTTACCGCAGCGATTGTAAAAGAAGAAAAAATATCTGAGCCTGCAGCTGATCTTTTAGGTATGGACGGTATGGATTCTGATATGGCTAAACTTTTGGCTTCAAAAGCTATTGTTACTATGGAGGACTTAGCAGAACTGGCTGTAGACGAATTAATTGAATTAGTCAAAATGGATGAAGAAAAAGCTAAGGTATTAATAATGACAGCACGTGCACCTTGGTTTGTTTAAATAATTTATGGAGTTTTAATGGGAAAATCTAACGTTGAAGAGTTTGCTGCTGAACTAGGCATGCCAGTAGATTTATTACTTAAGCAACTAAAAAGCTCTGGAGTGGATAAATCAAGCGGCTCAGATGTTCTTAAGGAGGAGGATAAAGCAGCATTATTGACATACCTTAGATCTGAGCATGGGGCTTCTCTGCGACCAAAGACTAAAATAACGTTAACAAGAAAACAAAATACACAAATCAGAAAAACAGATAGTGAAGGAAGAGCAAGAACAATTCAAGTAGAGGTTAGAAAAAAAAGGACTATTGTTAAGCCTGACCAAAATAAAGAACAAGGTTCTGAAATTCTTGCTGAGAATAAACCAATAAAACCTAAAGAAGTAGTTGATGATGATCAAAAAAGCATAAGAGATGAAGAAGAGAAAAGACATACTGCATTAGCAGAAGCGCAAGCAGAAGATATACAGAAAAAGAAGGAGCCATTAACAAAAAAAGATGAAGTGCCTCAAGAAGGAACCTTACACCGACCGGCTTCAAAAGTCGGTGTAAAAGTAGAGAAAGAGAAAAAAGAGAAAAAAAGTAATTGGGTTGATAGAACTATAAAGAAAAGACCAATAAAAAATCGCGGCGGAAGTAATAATTCTTCTGGGTGGAGATCTCCAAAGAGTAAAAATAGAAATATAGACTCAAATCAGGAGCAAGACTTTGTTGCACCAAGCGATCCTATTGTAAAAGATATTTTGATTCCAGAGACAATTTCAGTTGCAGACTTAGGGCATAAGATGGCTATTAAGGCTTCTGAACTTATTAAATCCTTGATGGGTATGGGGATGATGGTAACTATAAACCAAGTTTTAGATCAAGAGACAGCAATGATTTTAGTTGAGGAAATGGGTCATAATCCTCAAGCCGCAAAAGATAATGATCCTGAATCACTTTTAGATAATGATGAAAGTATTGTGCCACAAATAGAATCAAGACCCCCTGTAGTTACTGTAATGGGACATGTAGATCATGGCAAAACCTCTTTATTAGACTTTATCAGGACCTCACGTGTTGCTTCTGGAGAAGCTGGCGGTATCACCCAGCATATTGGAGCATATCATGTTAAAACTGAAAAAGGAGTAGCAACTTTTTTAGACACACCTGGGCATGAAGCTTTTACAGCAATGCGAGCTCGAGGGGCTAAAGCAACAGATATAGTTGTTTTGGTTGTTGCTGCAGATGATGGAGTTATGCCTCAAACTATAGAAGGAATAAATCACTCAAAAGCTGCAGGCGTGCCGTTAATTGTTGCAATTAATAAAATTGATAAACCTGATGCTAATTCTGAAAAAGTTAAGAATGAATTACTAGCTCAGGAAGTTATTCCAGAAGACCTTGGTGGAGATTCTATGTTTGTAGAAATTTCGGCAAAAACTGGTCAAGGAATCGATAATCTATTAGATGCAATACTTTTGCAGGCTGAAATCTTAGAATTAAAAGCACCAATTAATACACCGGCTAAAGGTATCGTTATTGAAGGAAGATTAGACAAAGGAAGGGGCCCAGCAGCAACTTTATTAGTTCAGTCAGGCTTTATTAGGCCAGGCGATAGTTTATTAGCAGGGAATGCTTCTGGAAGGATTAAAGCAATGCTTAATGAAGCTAGTAAAAGTGTAAAAGAGGCTGGCCCATCAATACCAGTTGAGGTGATTGGGCTTTCAGAGGTACCAAAAGCTGGTGATGAATTTATTGTCTTAAGTGATGAGAAAAAGGCACGAGAAATTGCTTTATTTAGACAGGGTAAATTTAGAGATGTGAAGCTAGCAAAACAAGCCTCTAAATTAGAAAATGTTTTTGATCAAATGACAGAAGCCGAGGTAAGGTTTTTACCTTTAATAATAAAGGCTGATGTCCAGGGTTCAGCGGAAGCCTTAGCAGGCTCTTTGGAGAAACTGTCAACAGAAGAGGTAAAGGTTAATGTCATTCATTCTGCAATTGGAGCCGTTAACGAATCCGATATTAATTTGGCATCTGCATCTAATGCAGTAATTATTGCTTTTAATGTTAAAGCTGACAGCGGAGCTAGGAAGTTAGCTGACAATCTAGAAGTTGATATGAGGAATTACAGTATTATTTATGAAGCAGTTGATGAAGTTAAATCAGCATTAGGAGGACTATTAGCGCCTGAACAAAAAGAGAATATTCTTGGACTTGTTGAAATTAGAGAAATATATAAAGCATCCAAAGTTGGAAATATAGCGGGGTGTATTGTTCTAGAGGGATTAATAAGAAGAAATTCAAATGTCCGACTTTTAAGAGGCAGTGAAGTTATATTTGAAGGAGAGTTAGACTCTTTGAAAAGATTTAAAGATGATGCTAAAGAAGTTAAGGCTAATATTGAATGTGGCTTGGCTTTGAAAAACTTTAATGACATTGAAGTTGGCGATAAAGTTCAAGTCTATGAATTAGTTCAAGTGCCTAGAAAGCTATAAATCAGTGAAAGATTACCCTAGAAGTGATCGAATAAGCCAGCAGATTAAAAAAGAGTTAGCAACTTTATTGCAAACAGAAATTAAAGACCCTGCTCTAAAAATGCTAACTATTTTAGATGTTGAAGTATCACCATGTTTGAAGCATGCGAAAGTATTTATTATTTCCGCTGAGTATGACGAAGAAATTTTTAAAGGCATTAGCAGGTCTATGCCATTTTTTAGGTCTCAGCTGGCAAAAAGAATGACGACAAGAGGCATACCTAAATTGCATTTTGTTTACGATAAAACGGTAGATGAAAGTATGAAAATTTCAAAACTATTAAACTCTGTGTTGCCCTCTAAAAAATAAAATAATGCAATTTAAGCGACTTAAATTTAATGTCGATGGGCTTTTACTTACTAATAAACCACTTGGGATTTCTTCCAATAAGTTAGTATCCAAAATAAAATTTTTATTTTCTGCAAAAAAAGTTGGTCATACAGGAACGCTTGATCCGATGGCAACAGGGTTACTAGCAATTTGTTTAGGTGAAGCAACTAAATTTTCAAGTTATCTGTTGAACGCAGACAAAACCTATGAGGCATTAATAAAATTAGGCTATAAGAGTACAACAGGAGATAGTGAAGGAGAGGTTACTAAGCAAACTATAGATAGCATGCCCTCCTTAGCGGAAATAAAAAAAATACTCCATAAATTTATTGGGCCAATTGATCAATTGCCCCCAATGTACTCCGCACTTAAATTTAAAGGAAGGCCTCTTTATTCATATGCTCGAGATGGAATTAATATTCCAAGGCCTAAACGTAAAGTTATAATTCATATAATTGAATTACTAGAATATCAAGGAGATAAGCTTAGGCTTAAAATAGAATGTTCAAAAGGTACATATATAAGAACATTGGCTGAAGATATTGGGGATCAATTAAATGTAGGAGCTTATTTACTTGAGCTTAGACGTATCAATATTGGGAAATTGAGTATCGAAAATTCTATAAATATTGAGCAGATTGAGCAAATAAAATATGAAGAAAGACTCCAGCTTTTATTACCACCTGAAGAATTATTGAGTGAATATGAAAAAATAGTATTAAATTTTAATGAAGAAAATGCAATAAAAGATGGAAAAATAATTGAGAAAAGAACAGATATTCCAGGGCTATATAGACTATATGGGGATAACAATAAATTTATCGGGTTAGGAGAAATTGATAAAAATGAGACTTTAAAGGTTAAACGCTTAAAATCAATAAAAAATTGATTTAAAAACATATTGTTAAATTAGTAAAATGCCGCTAAAATGTGCGGTTCTGTAATAGGAGAATTATGAATGACTAGTACTGCAATAGAAAAAGCAAAAATTGTAAAAAAATATCAGATAGCCAAAAATGATACGGGATCGCCTGAGGTTCAGGTTGCATTAATGACAGATCGCATAACTTATTTGACAGGCCACTTTAAAACCAATGCTAAAGATCACCACTCACGAAGAGGCTTATTAGCGCTTGTTAGCCAGAGAAGAAAACTTCTTGATTATTTAAAACGTGAAAGTTTAGAGCGATACCAAGGATTAATTAAAAGCCTTGGGCTAAGAAAATAGGAAAATAAATAAAATTTCGAGCCGATTATATGCAATTTTTTGTGTGTGTCGGCTTTTTTGTTATTGAAATAGTATTCATTATTGAGAAGTGAATAATGGATTTAAATTATAAAAGGATAAATTAAATGTTTAACATAGTAAAAAAAAGTATTAAATATGGATCTCATGACTTAACAATTGAAACCGGAGAAATTGGCCGTCAAGCAGACGGAGCTGTAATGGTTAGTTATGGAGATACCGTAGTTTTTGTAACTGCAGTTGGAAGAAAAGAAGCAAAAGAGGGCCAAGAATTTTTCCCACTAACGGTGGATTACCAAGAAAAAAATTATGCTGGAGGAAAGATACCAGGTGGGTTTTTTAAGAGAGAAGGTAGGCCTAGCGAAAAAGAGACTCTGACTTGTAGACTTATAGATAGACCTTTAAGACCATTGTTTCCAGATAATTTTTATAATGAAATACAAATTGTGGCGACAGTTATGTCTTCAGACAGTGAGATTGATTCCGATATCCCAGCAATCATAGGAGCATCTGCAGCATTAGCAATTTCAGGAATTCCTTTTCATGGACCAGTAGGTGCTGCACGAGTGGGTTATATTGACGATAAGTTTGTAATAAATCCTTCAAAAACAGAAATGGAATCAAGCGAACTTGATTTAGTTGTTGCTGGAAGTGATTCCGCAGTGTTAATGGTTGAGTCTGAAGCTAAAGAGCTACCTGAAAAAGTTATGCTTGATGCGGTGTTAGAAGGGCATAAAGCAATGCAGCCAGTGATTAAGCTAATAAATGAATTAGCAAAAGAAGCTTCTAAAGACCCTTGGGACTGGGCTGCTCCAGAAGCAGATAAAAAATTAATTGATAAAATTGAGAAGATTGCGGGTAAGGATTTAGAGAAAGCTTTTGCTATTAAGTCAAAAGGGGAACGATCTGAAAAAATTTCTATAATAAGAGATAAAGTTTTAGATGAGCTTGTAACAGAGCAAACAAATACATCCCAATTGAATCAAATTAAAGACGAGTTTCATAATCTAGAAGCTAAAATTGTTAGAACTAAAATTCTTGATGGTGACCCAAGAATCGATGGAAGAGATACTCGTACAGTGAGGCCTATTGAAATTAGGACTGGAGTTTTACCAAGAGCTCATGGCTCAGCATTATTCACTAGAGGGGAAACACAGGCAATTGTAGTTGCAACATTGGGCGGCGGTCGAGACGAACAAATTATCGATGCTCTTCAAGGCGAATATAAAGATAGATTTATGCTCCATTATAATTTCCCTCCTTATGCTACTGGAGAAACGGGCAGGGTAGGTACTCCAAAAAGAAGAGAAATTGGTCATGGGAAATTAGCAAAAAGAGCGCTAAGTGCTGCATTACCTAACAAAGAAGATTTTGATTACACAATTAGACTAGTTTCAGAAATTACTGAGTCAAATGGCTCAAGCTCTATGGCATCAGTTTGTGGTGGCACCATGGCTATGATGGATGCTGGAGTACCAATAAAAGATCATGTTGCTGGTATAGCAATGGGTTTAATTAAAGAAGGCAATAGAGTTGCTGTGCTTACTGATATCTTAGGCGATGAAGATCATTTGGGAGATATGGATTTTAAAGTTGCTGGAACTGACAATGGAATAACAGCATTACAAATGGACATAAAGATTACAGGTATTACTACTGAAATTATGCAAGTTGCTTTAAGCCAAGCACGAGAAGGCATAGATCATATTCTGAAAATAATGAAGAAAGCTCTTAAGGGTAGTCGTGACAAACTCTCAAAATTTGCTCCACAGATTCTTACGATAAAAATTCATACGGATAAAATTAGAGATGTAATAGGCAAGGGTGGAGCAGTAATTAAAGGACTTGCTGCAGAAACTGGAGCCACTATTGACATTGATGATGACGGACTTGTTAAAATTACATGTACAAGTGCTGAATCTGGCGAGGCAGCATTAAGTAGGATTAAAGAAATTACTGCTGACGTAGAAGTAGATCAAATTTACGACGGTAAAGTGATTAAGGTCTTAGATTTTGGGGCTATAGTTTCATTATTGCCCGGAAAAGATGGCTTACTTCATATTTCTCAGATTGCACATGAAAGAATAAATGCAGTGAAAGATCATCTATCAGAAGGTGATGAGGTAAAAGTAAAGGTAATAGAGGTTGATGATAAGGGAAGAGTCAGAGTTAGTGCTAAAGCATTAATTGAAGCTCCAACTCCTGAAGCACCAAAGAAAGTGGAAGCTAAAGAAGATTAAGTTAAAGATTTAAAAAAGCCCAGCTATGCTGGGCTTTTTTATTTTGCAATTTGCTTTTCTCTAATTTCATCAAGAGTTTTGCAATCAATGCAAGATGTAGCTGTTGGTCTAGCTAACAACCTATTAAGCCCAATTTCTTCTCCACATGAATTGCAATAACCATATTCTTTATTTTCAATATTCAATAAAGTTAAGTCTATTTTTTTTATTAGCTTTCTTTCCCGGTCTCGATTACGCAGCTCAAGAGCCATATCAGACTCCTGACTGGCTCTATCATTAGGATCTGCATAAGCTGTTGACTCATCTTGCATATGGCTTACTGTTCTATCTATATCACTTCCAAGTTCGAGCTTCCAGTCATTTAATATTTTTATAAAGTGCTTAATTTGTGTTCTATTCATATAGCTTTCATTTGCTTTAGGCTTATATGAATTAAACTTTTTTAAATCCCCTACTTTTTTAGCAGCAGGTTTAGCTACAACTTTTTTAGCAGCAGGTTTAGCTACAACTTTTTTAGCAGCAGGTTTAGCTACAACTTTTTTAGCAGCAGGTTTAGCTACAACTTTTTTAGCAGCAGGTTTAGCTACAACTTTTTTAGCAGCATCAATCGCTTTCTGCATTAGTGATTTTTTTTGCACCATAAGATTCCTATTTTTAAATAAGTAATAACCGCGGTACTTTACACTTTTTAAGCTTTAATGAAAACCTTTTAAAATAACTTTTGAGCAATTAGAGTATTTTCCATAAGGGTTGCTACAGTCATTGGACCAACGCCACCCGGCACAGGGGTGATAAAGGCTGCATTTTCTTTAGCTGCTTCAAATTCAACATCACCAACAATTTTATTATTATCTAATCTTGAAATCCCAATATCAACAACAATTGCACCTTTTTTAACCCAGTTACCTTTAATAAAATTAGGCACACCAACTGCGGATACGATGATATCTGCTTTAGATATTTTTTCTTGAAGATTTTTAGTTTTAGAGTGACATATTGTTACAGTGCACTTAGCCAATAATAGCTCTAATAGCATCGGCCTACCAACATGGTTAGATTGTCCTACAACTACTGCATCAAGGCCTTCTAGATTTATTTTAAGGGTATTTAGCATTTTAATAACGCCATATGGAGTACATGATCGAAGAACCGGTGTTTTAATGGCTAATAGGCCAATATTATGAGGTGTAAAGCCATCTACATCTTTTTTTGGATCAATAGCAGCAATTATTATTTCTTCGTTTATATGAGAAGGTAGTGGAGACTGAACTAAAATACCATCAATATTTTTATCTTGGTTGCAATCAGTAATTAATGTTAAAAGACTATCCTGAGTGAGATCTTCTTTTAAATTATGGGTGATAGATTTAATACCTGTTTTTTCGCAAGCCATTATTTTTCTACCCACATAGATTTTAGATGCAGGATTTTCTCCGATGAGAATAACTGCTAATGTTGGGGCCCTATAACCTTCATTTGTCCGGGCGATAATTTCTTCTTTTATGTTATCCAGAAGCTCACTAGCAATACTTTTCCCATCAATAATTTTTGCTGACATTTGATTTACTTGTAATGATATAAAAGAAATATTCTAGCAGAATGTTTATAAAACTATAATTAAGATTAGATTAAGTTATTATTAATCAAATCTTAATCGAAACATTAATAAACTTGCCAATGTATAATATAAAAAGTATAAGAATATTGACCAAAAGCAGTAATTAAGCTATATTTGCGCGTTCGGGGTGTAGCGTAGCCTGGTAGCGCGCCTGCTTTGGGAGCAGGATGTCGGGAGTTCGAATCTCTCCACCCCGACCAATATATATACTGA
>Ga0209383_1001959_pt1 | contig 12489 bp, 23 predicted proteins | sample CoawatmetaG02DNA_FD_187510 | JGI IMG/M metagenome (GOLD analysis project Ga0209383, IMG submission 187510) | Marine microbial communities from the West Antarctic Peninsula - Coastal water metaG029-DNA (SPAdes) (version 2) | ecosystem: Environmental > Aquatic > Marine > Coastal ... | reverse complement strand
AGTGCTTCGTACCACCCCCAATTTATGCTTGTGGATGTTTGGAACTTTTGTTTTCCGTCTGGTTCTCCTTCAAAAATTGGTGTGTATGCGTCAATAATTCTTTGGCGATAATCAAAAAAAAAACCATCGTTCCATGAAAGTTTTTAACAGGGAATTTATTAAGAAATAGTACATCTCTATCGTTTAAGCCATCGTAATCAGCTATGTTGTACAAGTGTTTCACCTTGTTAACTACAGGTCGGTAAAGCACCGCCAACACCTTCTCGATGTTCTCAAATACGCCATCTCTCATTAGCGTTTCAATGTCTGAAAATTCACCAATGCTTAAATCTTTTAAATTAGGAATAAATCCATATTCTTTGCCGTCAATAGTTACTATCTTTTCAAATATATTTCGCTCCGATTCAAGCATAACGTTAAAATCTGCAAATATTGAATCTATTTGCTTCTTTTTAAAGAACTCAATCTTTTCTGTATCTCCTGTGCAAAATAAATTAATAACCTGCTTTTTAAAGGTTAAATCTTCTTCTGTTTCCCTTGAAATCATCAAACTATATTCCTTGAATTGAGCAAGTGTAATATCGTCTAAAGATGTCGGTATCTCTATTTTGTACTTCATTTCTTAAATAGCTTAATAAAAATATTAAAAGTTAACCAATAAAAAAAAGTAAACATCATTAATTTAAGAATAATCACCAAATCAAACGCATAAGTATAGGCGGTTAAAAGTGCAAACATTGCAAACATCCCAAGCCTAAACGCTTCAAATTCTTTGTCAATTTTATGATTTGAAATAAAAAAAACATCAATCAAAGCAATTATAAAAGCGGAACAAATAGCAAATAACATTACTAAAATAAAATCAATCATTACATACATTTTTATAAACTTGATGTACTTTATCACGCTGCTTAATTATACAAGGTGCGCAGGTGCTGGGTTGCTTTTTATCGCTAAAAATAGCGTTGTACATTATTCTTAATCTCTCTCTATTTTCTTGGCTGACAATCGAGCTAAACAATTCTGATCTTATCATTATCCAAATTTGTTGCTGGTCAATTGTCATCGTTAAATTCTTATGGTAAGGAAACATTTTATTTAATTTGTCCTTTCGCTCATCACAACCGCAATCATCAACCACCGCCCCTATTATTTTGTCTATTCCCGTTGCCTTAGTTACTTTTGCGATTGTATCGCCAAGCCCTTTCGATTGTTCGGCTTTCCATTTCCTACCTTCTTGTGTTCTTAAATCTTTTGGCTTTTTCATATTACATTTTTTAATTTTTGTTTAGCTATATTTACACGATTATAAACGGTGTTTCTTGGAATACCTGTATTTTTTACAATTTCTTTGATACTTTGCCCATCTATTAAATGGAGCGTTAATATATCCCGATCAAACCAATACAGCTTACTTAAACAATCTTGAACACGTTCAAAGCTGGTGTCATTTACAGAGCCTAAAACGTGATTTAAATCATCTGTGTAAACCATCTTTTTATTATCTCTAATATGGTTCTTGAATATTTGGGACATAATGCGTATGCAACCCCATTTTAAAACGCCTCTATCAAATTGCTCTTGTAGCTTTGTTTTGTTGTAGTTCATTAGCCTTAAATACATCTCTTGAACAATGTCATCGGCATAACTTGCGTTATTTGTTATTTGCTTTGCTCTACTTCTAAAGAAGGAATCAAACTTGCAAATCTCGTTTATTACATTCACATATCAAAATTACTAATATTTTTCAATAATATACTCTATATAATCAAACCCCTTTTTAACGATAAATTTCTCAACCTCCAATTTATAGATTCTATTGTCGTTAATATCATACTTAAATTTAAACATATCTAAGAAAGGTTTAATAGGGTTGTCAATGTCGCTACCTGAATTCGAGAAACCAAAATTTATTTTAACTTTTAATTTGCCTTCTGGAACGTTAATTTTTTTAGGCATCATCATCAGAGTTTTAACGCTCCATTGTTTATACAAAGGCGTTTTAAATCGTTTGCCTTGCCATGCTTGGTTAACGCTTAAAGGTTTGATTTCTATTTTGTGCATTCATCAATTTCAATTTTAATTTCTTCAATTGTTAAAGCAAAAATTATAAGCGCATCACAATCTATTTTGTTTATTCCTTCATAATATCCCCAAACATTTGGCTTAAGGTTTATTTCGTAATTTTTGTATGTTTCCATTTTAATTATGTTTTTGATAATTTGTAATTTGATTCAAATATATTAATTAATGCTGATAAATCTTTACGTTTATTTTTGTTTTTAAAAATTAATACGAGCATTTGAAACGCTCGTTAACAGTCGATAAATGGCATTGAAACGCCACTTATCTTGATGTTACCTGCAATTATTATTAAAAGAAAAAGCCACCCGCTCATACGCTAAAAAAGTTTCGTTTGTGATAGTAGTGGTTTAAATCTTTCATAAGATAAATCTATGTACTCTTTACTAATTTCGCTACCTATCCAATTTCGTTTATTTTTTATAGATGCGTAAGCAGTAGTACCCATTCCCATAAAACAATCATAAACTAAATCTTCTTCTTTAGAGAAATAAAATATAAAATATTCAGCCATAGTTACAGGCATAGTTGCATTATTTATTTTATGAAATGTTTGAGATTTTTTAAAGGATTGTATATTTGGAACGTAGTTATTTTGTGGAAAGTTATTATACGGATATTTCATCTCGTTATTTTTTCCCAATATTAAAACAATTTCAAAACCAGTCGCCATTTTACCTTTTACAACTTGTGCAATCGCTTGTTTATTCCATATAAAAACATCTTTTATATTATCACTAAATTCACCCATTAATTTTAAATAGCAACTTTTATTTTTAGTTAATATTTGAAAGTTAAAAAATACATAGTGCTTTGTAACTCGTAATAATTCATTTATAACAGTCTTTATAAAATCATAGTATTCTTCATCGCTTAAATTATCTTTATACTCATTATACAATTTTCTATTTCTTCCTGTTTGTGCATTTTGTCCACCTGTGTTATATGGTGGTGATGTAACAACAATATCTACAAAATCATTTTGCATTTTTGCCATTGTGTCTAAACAACTTTCATTGTATATTTTATTTACTTCCATAAGTTTTTTTTAAAAATTAATACGAGCATTTGAAACGCTCGTTAACAGTCGATAAATGGCATTGAAACGCCACTTATCTTGATGTTACCCAAAATAAAAAAGGGCGACCACTGTTGCGCTAAAAAAGTGACTGTTGAGCCTGTTCGGTTTTTAATCGTTTTAAAGCCTTATTATAGTATTCTTTATCTATTTCGCATCCAACTAAATCAAGTCCGTATTTATGGCACGCTATCGCTATTGAGCCACTTCCTAAATGAGTGTCTAAAATCTTAAATCCTTTTTTACTATAGTTATTTAAAAGCCAACCATAAAGTTTTACAGGTTTTTGTGTCAAATGTATTCTATCCTTATCTGTATTATTTATTTGTATTAATTTTGGCAATCTGTCAAATGAAACCCAAGCAAATTCAATTTGACTCATAGTAGGTATATATACCATTTTATCCCAGCAAATCATACCACGAGAAGCACTTAAATACTCTAAAAAATAATTACCCCCCCAAATAATTTGTTCTTTAGACACCCTAAACAATTCATCAAAATACTCTTTACTTGGAATATCATTATCCCACGCTTTTTTCTTAAAATCATCAGAAAATTTAGACTGAGCATTTTTACCATTTCCCGAGTGTGCAAGTTTTTTACCTAATCCATAAGGTGGGTCAACTATTGCCAAATCAAAATAATTGTCAGGGTAACGTGCCATTAAGGTCATATTGTCCTCATTGTATAACTCTATATTTGCCTTCCTATCGTCAGGCACGCCCTTTTTTACATTGGGTAACACCGTATATACGTCAGTGGCGTTTTCGTCTAATATTGAAGTTTGTTTCATTTTTATAAAGTCATTTAATAATTTAAAATTTGGTGCTTTTTTGCGCCACCGAACGCATATACAATTCCGTTAGCATTAATACTACTTAGTTACACTATATCCACAGTTTTACAGGTTTTCTAATCCACCATCTTTGTACTTTATTAAGAGGTGCTTTTAAATCATCTTTTAATTTATTCATATCTTTACTTTTTGAATGATTTACTATACCTTATCGGGTTGAATATACGTTAATGTGTTATATTTAATACCTTACGGGTATATTTATAAGCTGTTAATTGTATTTTCTAAATCCTGTATTTTTTTCTGCTGATCAATTATAACCCTACTCGAATCATAAATATAATAGTTGACCTTTTTAAAGTTCTCAATCATCGCTTTACGCTTATGGTTGTCATCTACATCCGATTGAAGTATAGGTATTAATTCGTCTATGCTTCCATGATTATTCTTTATCATTAACGCATGATTCAACCATTTAGCCGTTGGCATTGCCGAGCTTAACTCGTCAATAAACACGCTAACAATTGCTTTAACTTCTAAATGCTTTGCATCTAATTCTATAATATCATTCATAATTTTGGGCATTTAATTTGTTTTTTCATTCCTAAAGAATCAATCTCATAATAGCGTTGATGTTGTCGGTCGAAATGTAAACAAAATTTTCCAGTTTTACCAACTCCTTTCGGTTTAGTCTTTTGACATAGTATTTCCCTCACGTTGTAATTATTGTTTACCGACTCCATAAAGTCAACATTTCCTTCATTCCTTTGCATGTGTTGAAATTGAATAGGTGGCTCATAAACAAATAGCATTTGATAACCTTTTCTTGCAAACTGCTGACCAAACGCCCATTCTTCCTTAGTCGCTGGTGGTTTCCAAAAGAATGACTTACCATTTTCGTCTTTACTTTGTATTTCGTGGCGGTTGTTTGCGTGATTGGTTAGAATAGTAAGGTAATTATTCTTCTTGGTGTATCGTATAAGAGCATCTAATTCATCCTTAACCGTTCCTGCTATATTGCCGCTTAAATTCAAATCAAGCTCGTTAAACGGGTCTATAATGATTCCATCAAATTTACCCTTTAACTGTTTCTCTACATTTTCTACAACCTCAAACAAGTTTTTAAGGCTAAAATCTAAGCCAGTGAAAACATCATCCCAACCGCTTTGCCTGTCTAAGATTCTGATGTGCTTATGTAACCATTTTACAATTGATTCATATTCTTTATCGGATAAAGCACCTTGATATTTCTTACCTATGTGCTTACCTTGTGCAACCTTTTCAATTAAGTATTCCATTATTTCAAACTGGTCGCCAGTTTCGGGTGATACTATCAGCCAAAGCCAATCATGGTCAACTGCTGAATTAATTGCTATATCAAAGGCAACCTCTGATTTTCCACTACCTGCATAACCTCCAATCATAATTGGATAGCCTTTTTTCAGGCTCATAAATTCATCGGCTTTTGCCCAGCCTGTTGAAAGTCCTCGTTTCTCGTAGGTGTTTCGTCTTTGTTTTAATTCGCCTAATAGCGATAATGGGGAGTTAACTACTTGTTTGCTCATCTTGTTTAGTTTAGTTATGCAATGTTAATAAAAACTTTCGGGAGTTATGTCATTAAATGCTTTTAAATCAATTTCATCTTTCCAAGTTTTTTGGTTTAGGTAGCTCGATGGATTTTTTCTGTATTTTAGATCAGGTGTTGATTGAATATACTTAGGTAATGTTTTAAAGATCAAATCAACATCCGATTCATCAAGCAAATGAAATTTTGCGTTTGCTGTTTTTATGCCTAATTTTTTATTGTATAAATTCCAAAAACTTTCAAACCTTTTTTCTCTTTTTTTCTTTTGTTCTTTTTTCTTCTCTTGTTCTATTCTTTCTTTTTCTTTCCTTTCCTCTTCTCTTCTCTCTTCTTCTCTTATGGCTTTCAATTCGCTTTCATTTGGCTTTAATTTCGCTTTTGGTGGTCTTCCACCTTTTGCCCCATTCTTAGCATTAGCCTTACTTTGACAGGTTGCTTTGTCATATTGAAAATCTAAGAATTTTATACTAATTTCTTCTTCTTCAAACTCATCATCGGAATAATTAAGTTGAATTATACCCTCGTCAATTAACTCGGTTAATTCGTCTGGATAGTTCAACCTTCGTAAGATTTGAGCCTTAGTTAATTGACATTGTCTTTGCCAATAATAAGCACAAAGATTAATAAATAAACCTTGAGTTGTTAGGCTTAAAAAGCTGATGTCTTTTGTTAGATATTCAGCAGGTTCAAATTGAAAATAAGGTAGTTCTTTTGCCATAGTTTTAGTTTAAAAAAAAGCCTCTAAAAGCATCGGTTACAGCGACACTCTTAAAGGCTTTGGTAGAAAAAATGATTTTGAATCTGTAACATTCATTTTGCAAATATAATTAAATTTTTGATTTAGCAATAAAAACCAAATCTAAATCTTTAAACTTATCATTTCAGAAAGGTAAGCCATCATCATCAGAGGGTGCTTTAATAGGCTCGCTGCTTGCTTGTTCTTCCTGCTCCTCCGCTTTGCCTATTCGCCAGCCTTGAAGCGTGTTAAACACCATTGCCTTACCTTCTTTGTTTTTGTAGCCTCTGCCTCTAAGATTAAAGCTAATCTCTACAATGTCATCCTTTTTGTATTCGTCTAAAACGCTAACTTTATCCTGCACAAATTGAAATTCTAATGTTTGCGGATATTGGTCTTGTGTTTCAATCCAGATGTTACGCTTTTTGAAGGAGTCACTAATCTGCTCAACTTCTCTAATGGCAAGTATTTTGCCTGTTTCTTTAAAATCACTCATTATATATTTATTTAATTGTTTCTAACTTTTGTTGATACGCTTCTGATGCTTCTAACTCTGTTTTAAAGTATCCTAAAGGTTTATTTTGCCCGTTTATATTTATTATAGCCTGCCATTTATTGCAACGTTTATACCAAGAAACGCCAGTATATTTTGAACTTCCTTTTTTGTCCTTAGAGCAATTTTCTCTATGCGTAATTATCTGCAAATTATCTAAATGGTTGTCAGTTTTAATTGTGTTTATATGGTCAACAACTAAATTATTACCGCAAGGAATGTGACCTAAAAAAGCAATAGCCACTAATTGATGTACATTTTTTGATTTTTGATTACCGTCTTTATGTAAAGCAACTAAAATGTAACCTGCATTGTTTATAACCATTTTTAAAATGCGCTCCTTTCCAAATTTTAGAGATTTAACTCTACCAAGATTACTTACTTGATAAACTCCCTCATAATCTTTTACATACTTCCAAATTTCAGTTTTCATTTTCGTAGTTTTTGTTACTTAGCGTTAATAAATGGGTTGTAAAGCATTCCTCTGCCGTTTCAATATATCTTAGGTAATCTTCGTCTTTATACTCAAGCATCTCTTGGTGACGCTTTAAACCGTTTATGACGGTAGCATGGTTTAAATTTACTTCGTTGCCTATTTTCTCAAGGCTTGACCTTGTGTAAGTTTTGCACAAAATAAAGTAGAAGAACCTTGCCCACTTATAAGGTGTTGTCCTGTTGTTTTCAGCTAAGTCTATTTTAAAATGACCTGTGCAAAATTTAGCAATCTCACTAACATCTATTTTCAAATCAAGTTTCTTTGGTTTTATTTCTCCTCGTATCTCTTGCAGGGAGTTTATGGCTATATCCAATTTTAACCTTTGTATTTTTAACTCTCCTAAAGCGGCTGTTATATTCTTTTCGTCTAATTCCATAATTCTAATTTTAATTTTTATAACCCCATATGATTTCTGAGATTTGTTCTTCGTTAATATCGTACTTATCACATACAGGATATAAAGCCTTCATTCGTAGCCTTTTGGTTTCAAGAACCCTTTCTTGTTCTCCAAGTTTTAAATGTTGTTTAACATCTCTAAGTTCAAAGAGATTGTCGGCTATCTCATTTACTTCTGTAATTACTTGGTGGCGTAACTCCATCAATTTTTTATACTTGTTCATAATTGTTTTAACTTGTTTTTAATGTCTGTTTGTGAATAGTTTTCACCGCTATCTATCGGGTCAACTTGGTTGTTCTTTAAGTAGTAAATACATTTCTGAGCCGCCTCAGATGAATAGCTGTTAAACTCGTTTTCTATTTGGAATTGTTTTTCCATTGCAATTGATGATGTTTCAAGCAAACTTTCGATATAATTTAGTTGCTCATCTGTTGCTGTATAATCTGATTCATCTAAACTAACAGCCATTGCCATTTTATTAAACGAATCTGTTTTAGGTAGGTATTTAAATATTCTTCGTATAACGGTCTTTCGAGCCATTTCTCCAAAGTTTGAAACCCATATACAAGATTTGATTTTGTCGGCTTTAAACGCTTTGTAAGACTCTGAGATTTCCATTATGTTGTTGACTTCTTCAATGGTCATAACTTCGGGTACTTTTAAACCGCTTGGTAATACTCCAACCGCATAAACGGCTATTACTTCGCCTCTATTTTTAAAGGTAGGCTTGTGGTTTATCTCGGTGCTTGTGCCATAGCTTACTTCAAATGTATCATTCTCATATACAAGTTGACTGTAAACGGTTTCAACGCTGCCGCTATCGGTTAATAGTTTAACATAACCTTGATACGATGGCTCAAAGGCGCAAACGTTGCTTCTGGTCATTCTATCCCAACGTGGGACAAGATAGCCTAATTTGCTAACTGGGTTAAGTGATAACCCGACTTGCATCACGTTCAATATTGATTCCATAATAGAGTTATGGTCAGCCTTTTGTAATTGGTTATTCTTTTTAACGTGCTGAATAGCAAAGCTAATCTCTTTCTTAAATTGCTTTTCATCTCCACCGATAGATTTAACTCTATTGGCTAAGGCATTCTCAACTTGCGTTGATGTAATTAAATTGCTCATAGTTTTTAGTTTTGGTAAATTTAGTTAAATTGTTGATAAATCAATATTTTTTGTAAATAATATCTGATATTAAATTTGAAAGTTCAGCATCAAAAGCTGGCATCATGTGAATGCGTGCCATACTTTCAGATTCTTGAATGTATATCTCATCAATGTTAATATCATCATCTAAAACAACTTGTTGATCTTGACCGTTAAATGATGTGCCTACACCCGTCAGAGTCTTGCGTGACCAGTCAACAACAATCTCGGTGTCTATGTCTTCGTAATAAACTATGAACGTGCCGCATTGCTCGCTGATATTTAAATCCTCAGTTTCTGAATGTTCAAGTTCAACAAATGAATAGGTATTATTTTGGATTCTACTCTTTAAAAAATAGCTGCTAATTTTTCTCATTTTGTAAGTTTTAAAATTTGGTTTGAATAATATGATTTTAGTCGTTCGATTATTTCGGCATTAATAACTAACCTTCGCAGTTGATGCTTGTAGTCTAAGCCTGCCGTTTTTAACCTTGATATTTGATCGCTATGGTGTTGCGCCATAATTTCAGCATTCTCAATCATCTCTAAGATGTCGGTGCATTTTTCGTGAATGTGTTTTAAGTGTTTCATTTTATTTTTTAATTAAGTAATAAAAAGCTTCCGTTGCTAAAAAATGTTTCCAATCACTTAAAGTGTTGTTATCAAGTTCATCGAACTCTTGCTTTGTAAAAACACAAGTTCTGTATTTTGAACCGAAAGTTCTAATGGTAAATGTTCTTTTACTGTGATTTGCTTTTACTTTTATTGAATTGTCCATTTTGATTTTGTTTTTTAATTTAATAAACGTTTTTGAATTTCTCTTTGATTATCAAAATAATTTTGTCGCTCAACTTCTGAAGGATCAAACGTTTTGCATTGCGAACTTGTTATTTCTTCAATTCTTTTTTCAACATCAAATGACATTGTGCTTATGTCGCAAAAATCATAGAAATTTGAGCTATCAACTGAATCCAAAAGTGCATTCATTGATTCTTTTAAGTTACCGCCTAAAGACTTAATTAAAAATATGATTTCTTTTTTGTTTTCTTTTAAGAAATTAATTCTTTCAGTTTCGTTTAAGTTGCTTGCTATTTTCATGTTGTTTTTCCGTTTGTTGAATACAAAGATATAAACAATTGTTAAACCACCAAATTTAATTCAGTTTATTTTTATGGACACAAAAAAGCCTCACATTTCTGCAAGGCTTTATAAAATACATTAAGCGTTCTCCTGTTACCTTGTAAGTTTGCTTGTTGATTAAAACAAGAAGTTAACTGCAAATGTAATAAAAAAATATCTATTTTTTAGGTAATTGTAAATTTGCTCTCCAATACAACGGTCTTAAATCACAATTTTTATAATGATAATCAAAAAAAGTTTTTATAATATTTGAATCTAATATTATTGGTCTATTGTCTAAGCCTGTTTTCTCGAAAGGTATTTCGTTAGGGTTTATTTTGTAAAATTTTAAAAAACTATTAAAAATAAAATCAAAAGTTAGAGGTGGTTTGTGATCTATATGACACTCATTAATTTTAAACTTTAATCCGCTTATTTCACATTTAATATGACCGTTACTATCTTTATTTTTATAAAAATAATCTTGTTTAAATTGGTTTGTTTGTGGTCTAACTATTAACCTAAAAGCCCTTTTTACATATGATATATGTTTTGGCTCTTTTCCACTAATCGCTTTTTTATATGAAAAGTCAACAACAGATTTATCTACTCTTAAAATATTAAACTTTTTATTATTGGCGTTTATTTCGCATTTTGTTATAAAAAATTCATCAATACCAGTACCTATTAAAAAATCTGAATTGTAATGATTTTTAACTAATTCTTTAAGAAATTTAATTTCTTGTAAATTTTTAAGAGTACCTAAATCATTTTTATTGAGTATGTATTTTGTATAATTTGTTAATGCTGTTTTTGTTTTAAATTGATTTATTTTCATTTTTTTTAGTTTAGTTTAGATACAAATGTAATAAAAAAAGCCCCGAATAAACGGGGCTCTTTTAACAAACTAAAACTAAAAGGGTAACTACTCCCTACAAAATGAAGTGCAAATATAGTATTATAATTCCATCTTTACATTAAAAGCCGTATTTCCTCCTATAACTATTCCAACGCCTATCGCTTCTTTTTTACCGCCTTGCATGTAACCCATTGCGTAACTCTTTGAATCTATTCCACAACCGACAGCCATAGCGAATATCGCCCTTGTTTTACCAAAACTCCATTCAACGTACATATCTGTGTGATAATGTCCAGAAACGGTGCTAACCATATCACGCCTTGTAGCCATTCGAGGCTTTCCGCTTTTATCGCCATGAACATAGCGAACACCATCATAATAAACATCGGTGACAAATCTCCATTTAGGCGTTTCTAATACCTCGCTAAACTCTTTGATCCATTTGCTTGGAATATTAGAACTTTGTGCTTTACGGATAATTATTCTATCATGATTACCAAGCGTTACATCAGCATCAGGGAAAGCCTTGTACCATTTGGATAATTTTTTTATTGCTTGTTCAAGTTCATCACCACCGCCTAAAGCCTCATTAGAGGTTTCATGGTAAGAACTATAATGTGAGTCGATAACATCGCCTATTATTACAACTCTGTTACAATTGTAATTTAAATAAGTTTCTTTGCAAAATTCAAGGTAGCCATCCAAGCAAAATGGCTCGTGTAAATCTCCTATTACTAATATTCGACTTTGTGCCTTTGTTAAGTTATAAAATGCTTTCTTTTTTTTGCCTCTTAATCTTGGTCTAATCTCTGACATTCGGCAAATATATTACTTTTTCTTTATCTTTTCGAATGAACGCCCTCCAAAGTATGCACCTATCACTATCATCAATACTGTTTCAAGTAAGGAAATCCATCTTTCATTTACCTGAAACTCAATCATACCCGAATCAATGAAGATAATTAAAACGGTTGAAATGATTAAAAATATTAATGTTAACGGTCGTACATTTTTGCTTAAAAAAGAATCAGATGCCATATCTTCAGACCATCTTTTACTAATTTCTTTTTCAAGTTCAACTTTAAAAGCTGCCCTCTCGTCAGGTGTTTGCACAAATCTATCGACTACATCAGCAGCCCCATTAATAACGCCCTTAACCATCTCTTTGGCTGGTGATTTGGCTATATTTTTAATAGTATCTATTAACCCCATGTTGTGTAAGCTGTTTTGCCTCGTAATTTAAACGCTTTTAATATCTGACCTCTGTTTTTTTCTTTGCTCACATAACTAACGTGTACCCATGACGGGTTTAAATCGCTTCCAAACTCCCATATCAACTGATCAAAATCTAAATTATGCTGAATAAATCTAAATATCTTAACGTTGTCACAACCTCCGAAGATGTCACCATCTAAATCTAACGCCTGCCCTTTTCCATGCTGACTGGTTAAACTTCCACCTATAGCCCGATTTAAATTTTGATTTCTGAATCCGCTTGAAATACCAATCGGTACATCAAAGTAATCCCTAAGCGGTTGAAATATCTTTTCGGCTATGTTTATAAGGTTGTTTAATTCGCCACCGTTAGGCACGTTTACAATGCCTAATCTGGTCGCTGTGTTGCTCTTTGTTA
>Ga0209383_1001952_pt1 | contig 12505 bp, 12 predicted proteins | sample CoawatmetaG02DNA_FD_187510 | JGI IMG/M metagenome (GOLD analysis project Ga0209383, IMG submission 187510) | Marine microbial communities from the West Antarctic Peninsula - Coastal water metaG029-DNA (SPAdes) (version 2) | ecosystem: Environmental > Aquatic > Marine > Coastal ... | reverse complement strand
ACATCACCCAGACAAAAACCCAGACGACAAAGCTTCTGAAGATAAATTTAAAGAAGCTGGTGAAGCTTACGGCATCCTTTCAGATAAAGAAAAAAAACAAAATTATGATAACTTTGGCCATGCTGCCTTTGAAGGTGGAGGCGGTGGAAGACAGGGTGGTGGTTTTGGTGGAGCTGATTTTTCAGATATATTTGAAGATTTTTTTGGAGATTTTGGTGGTGGACAATCAAGGGGAAGAAGAAAAACCAACAATAGAGGCTCAGATCTACGATATGATTTATCTATTACTCTTGAAGAAGCCTATGAGGGTAAAAAACAGGATATAAAATTCTCGACAACAGATAAATGTAACACTTGTAAAGGCAATGGCTCTAAACCTGGTCATTCTCCAGACAGATGTACGGTTTGTGGTGGAAATGGTAAAGTAAGATCTAACCAAGGTTTTTTTACTGTTCAACAAACTTGCCCTCAATGTGCAGGATCTGGTGAAGAAATAACAAATCCATGTACAGACTGTAATGGTCAAGGTAACAAGCAAGCTTCAAAAAAAATATCTGTAACAATACCTAAAGGTGTTGATGATGGCACTAGGATTAGATTGGCTGGAAAAGGTGAAGCAGGCTCTAAAGGTGGGGCAAGTGGTGATCTTTATCTTTTTATAAATGTTCATTCACATGACTTATTTAAAAGATCTGATGAAAACTTATTCTTTGAATTTCCTATATCTATTGCTGATGCAGCATTAGGAACTACAATAGAAATACCAACAATTGATGGTGGAAAAGCCAAAATTAAAATACCTGATGGTACTCAAAATGGAAAACAATTTAGACTAAAAGGTAAAGGTATGCCTTATATGAGGGGCAGCGGAAATGGAGACCTTTATGTCCAAGTAAACACTGAAGTTCCTGTTTCTTTAAATAAAGAACAAAAAGAATTACTTGAAAAATTTAGAGAAATTGAAAATGAAAAGTCCAACCCAAGTATTAAACAATTCTTTCAAAAAGCAAAAAGTTTTTGGAAAAACTAAAGACTAATTAACTAAAAAAGGTTAATATTTTCTTAGATGAAAAAAATTAATTTAGCTATATCTGGCTGTCTTGGAAGAATGGGTCAACAACTTATTAAATCTTTAAAAAATAATAAGAACTTTAAACTAATTGCTCTTACAGAAAATAAAACTATCAGCAAAAAAATTGCTGGCATCAAGCTTGATATAAATACTGAAGAAGCTTTTAAAAAAACTGATGTAATAATAGATTTTACAGTCCCAAACTGTACTTTAGATATTTTAAAAATTGCCTCAAAATTAAAAAAAAGAGTAGTAATTGGAACAACAGGATTTACTCAGAAAGAAGAGGCTTTAATTAAAAAATTTTCAAAAAGCATTCCAATTTTAAAAGCTGGTAATATGAGTCTTGGTGTTAATTTATTAATGTATTTAACTGAAATTGCCTCAAAATCACTGAATGATGAATATTTAAGTAAGGTATTTGAGGTTCATCACAAACACAAAAAAGATTACCCATCAGGAACGGCTTTAATGCTGGGAAAAGGAATTGCAGATGGGAAAAATAAAAACCTTTATAATTTAATGGGTAAAAGATTTTTAAACAAAAAATCTTTTCCTTACGGAAAAAAAATTAATTTTAATTCAATTAGAAAAGGTGAAATTATTGGTGAACATGAAGTTGCATTTTCAAGTGGAAAAGAGATAATAAAATTAAATCATGAAGCTTTTGATAGGGCACTTTATTCAGATGGAGCTTTAATTGCTGCAAAATGGTTGATTAATAGAAAACCAGGGCTTTACTCCATGAGAGATTTATTGAGCTTTAAATAATGGATGAAAAAGAAAAAGCTAAAAAGATACTTAAGATTTTAAATAAGATTTATCCAACAACTCCTATTCCACTAGATCATACTAGTAAATTCACACTCTTAATGTCGGTTCTTTTGTCGGCACAATGTACTGATCTGAATGTTAACAATGTAACTAAAAATATATATCCAAAATATAATAAACCCGAGCATTTTGTAAAATTAGGCAAAAAAAGAATAGAAAAATTGATTAAAAGTATTGGTCTCTTTCGGGTTAAATCAAAAAGCATTTATTTGATGTCTAAACAGCTTCTAGAAAAACATCGGGGTAAAGTGCCTAAAAGCTTTGAAGAGCTGGAAAAACTGCCCGGTGTAGGCCATAAAACAGCAAGCGTGGTCATGTCTCAAGGTTTTGGAGTTCCAGCTTTTGCAGTTGATACACATATACATAGATTGGCTCAAAGATGGGGTTTAACGAATGGCAAAAATGTTATTCAGACTGAAAAAGATTTAAAAAAAATATTTCCAGAAAAAACATGGAGCAAATTACATTTACAAATAATTTATTATGGAAGAGAATTTTGTAAGGCTAGGGAATGTTATGGTTTGACTTGTAAAATTTGCACGACTTGCTATCCTAAACGAAAAAATCCAGTAAAAATTAAAAAAGCTTAATATGAAAATACTAGGAATTGGTAATGCAATTGTTGATGTCATTTGTAAAGTTGATGATCAATATTTGATAAATAATCAATTAACAAAAAGCACAATGAAATTAGTGGATGAAAGTGAGTTTAAAAAACTTTTATCAACTCTTAAGATAGAACAGACTATCTCTGGAGGATCGGTTGCAAATTCTATTGTTGGGCTATCTCAATTAGGAAACGATGTTGGATTTATAGGTAAAGTTAATGATGATGATTTAGGACATAAATACGAAGAGGGTTTAACTAAAGAAAAAGTTCAATATTTTTATAATAAACAAAAAGAAATCTCGCCAACTGGGACTTGTTTAATCCTAATCACACCTGATGCAGAAAGAACTATGGTTACATTTTTAGGAATTGCTGGAAAAATTAATGCAAAAGATATTAATGAAAAAGCTGTACAAGAAAGTGAAGTAATATTTTTAGAGGGATATTTGTGGGATGAGGGAGAACCAAAATCAGCTTTTGATAAAGCAATGCTGCTATCCAATACTAAAGCAATGTCTCTATCAGATAAGTTTTGTGTAGAAAGACATAAAGATAATTTTTTAGATTTAGTTAAAAATAAACTTGATATTATTTTTGCCAATGAACAAGAAATTAAATCATTAATTAATGCTAAAAGTTTTGAAGATGTTATTGAATTTGGCAAAGAATTAGGAAAACTTTTAATTATCACGCGAGGCGAAAAAGGAAGTATTGCTATTAAAAAACAAGAAATTGTAGAATGTCAAAGTAAACCTGATTTAAAGATTGTAGATTTAACAGGTGCTGGAGACCTCTTTGCAGCTGGTTTTCTCCATGGACTAATTAATAATGCTTCGACAATGGAGTGTCTTGAAAAAGGAACTGAAATGTCTTCCAAGATAATCCAAAAAGTTGGTGCTAGACTAAATTAAGCTATTTTGGTCAATAAAATAGCCATTTTTGTGGCTTAATATAAATTTTTCATCATTAAATAAATCACTGATTTTTTTTCGTAGTCTATAAATATGTGTTTCAACAGTGTGGGTTTCCATATCTTTTGAATAACCCCATATATTTTTTTGTAAATCTGCAACATTGCGTTTAATTTTTTTATCATTTAAATACAAAATAATTTCAATTTCTTTTTCTGTTAACTTTAACTTTAAATTTTCTTTAGAAAAAAATTTGGAATTTAAATTTAATTCATAGCCTTTAATAATAGTCTTGGACTGTTGGTTGAACTTTAATTTGATTAATCTAATATTAATTAGTTCTATTAATTTTTTTAAAGATAGAGGTAAATCATTAAAGACTAAAAAATTTTTATTAGTAATATTGGAATTTAGTAATAATTTATGATCAGTTTTTGAAATTACTAAATAATCTATTATATCTAAATCAAGATTCTTTTGAAAATTTTCTGCATTTTCAAATTTTAGAATTTTAAAAGATAAATTTTCTTTTATCTCATCTAAAATTTTATATAGTGAATTAAAATTTATAATAAAAACACATTGCATAATTATATTTAATATCGTCTATGATAATTCATGTACCAAATAAAAACACTCTTATAATTGACGAGTTTAAATTAAGGTGTTGTATTGGGAAAAAAGGCATAAATTCCAACAAAAAAGAGGGTGATTATTCATCCCCTAAAGGATTATTTAATTTAAGAAAGTTATACTTTAGAAAAGATCGTGTTGGTATTCCAAATTGTAAAATCAACAAAAAGAACATAAAAAAAGATATGGCTTGGTGTGATGATCTAAAGCATCAAAAATATAATGAAGAAATTAAAACTAAAAATAAAAATCTTAAAGAAAATCTACATAGAAAAGATCACAAGTACGATTATTTAATTTCAATTAGTCACAATGAAAGAAAGATCCCTGGTAAAGGAAGTGCAGTATTCATTCATTTAACGGATAACTACAAGCCAACCGCAGGATGTATTGCTTTAAAAATGAAGGATTTTGAAATATTATTAAAATTAATAGATAAAAAAACTAAAATTAAAATTGGTTAAGTTCTGCTACCAAATATTTTTGAGCCCACTCTAACATATGTTGCGTTATTTTTAATTGCCTCTAGATAATCTCCAGACATACCCATGCTTAGTTCTTTAAGATTTAATTCTTGATTTATTTTACTCATCTCGGAAAAGTATTTCTCTGTATCACTATGATTTGGAGGAATACACATCGTGCCAATGATGTCTAAATTCAAATTTTTACAGAATTTATAAAAATCACCCAAATTTTTTTTATTTACTCCAGATTTTTGATCTTCATTACCAATATTAACTTGAATAAATATCTTAGGTTTTTTTTCTTGTTTGGTTTGTTCATCAGCAATTTTATTTGCTAATTTTTCACTATCCAATGAATGAATAAAATCAAATACTCTTAAAGCAAATTTTACTTTATTGCTTTGAAGCCTTCCAATTAAATGAAGTTTAATGCCCTTATTTTGGTTTTTTATATTTGTCCATTTATCTAGGGCTTCCTGAACCTTGTTTTCCCCATAATGAAGATGTCCGTGATCAATTAACGGTAAAATATTTTCTATTGGAAAGGTTTTTGATACTGCAATAATTTTGGGTAATACCTCATGATTTACTTTAGATTTAATAAGGTCTTCTATATAAATTAAGTTTTTAACCGAGTTATGCATAATAAAATTTTAAATAGATATTACTTTATTAATAAATTTGATCAAGGTCACATAGATAAACAAAATAAAGGAACGACTATAATTTATAGAAATTATGCTCAATTAGTAGATGAAAAACTAATTATAAAAATAAAAAATTATTGTAAAAAAAGAGGTAATAAATTTTTACTATCAAACAACATAAAATTAGCCATAAAACTTAATTTGGATGGTGCTTATATTCCTTCATTTAATAAAGACAAAAAACATCTCTCTTACTCGTTTAAAAAAAAATTTATTATCTTGGGCTCTTCTCATAATGTTTATGAAATGAGAGTCAAAGAAACACAAAGTGTTGATAAAATTTTTTTATCTTCAATATTTAAAAAAAATAACAATTATTTAGGTATAAATAAGTTTAAATTGCTGTCGTTTTTAAGCAACAAACCAACAATAGCACTTGGTGGTATTTCAAATAATAATTTAAAAAAATTAAGCTTAATTAATTGCTCAGGTTTTGCTGGTATTTCTTTTTTTGAACAAAAAAAAGGCCCCTAAAAAGGGGCCCTTTTATTAATTTGTGTTCTAAATTAAATTAGAATGCAAATGTTAAACTTAAACCGTAATACTCTTTATCTTGAGCTACAGCTGTAGAGAAATCAATGTTTTCTGCTTCTTGATAGTTAGCAGATACAGTCATTCCACCAGAAGTGTATGAAGTTACGATTTTAGTGTACTCAGCATCAACATTAGTAGTTGAAGCTTTGCTGTCTATTTCTTCAGATGCATAAGATACTGAAATTGCATCAGATACAGTGTAAGACACTTTCCATGATGTAGCATCTTGGTCGTTTGTATCATCAGCTTTAGAAGCGTCATGTTCGTGATCTGAGTAAGCAAGTGTTACTGCACCGTAAACATATGATGCTTTCATAGATGTAGTATCAGCATTGCCATCAGTTAGACTTGTTGTGTGATCAGTTCTTGAAGCATCGCCATCACTTGAACCATGACCATAGCTAACTGTTAGACCTTCAACACCAGTGTAAACTACAGAGTATGCAGAATTAGACTCGTCTTGACCATTGTTAGCGTTGTATGAAACAGCTAAAGCTACACCGTCTACTAATGTAGGTAAAGTGTAAAGCATAGTGTTATCACCAGCACCTGATTCTTTTAAAACAGTTGCTGTGCTATCAAAGTTATCCCAGATGTTTCCAGCTGCTGTGTCACCTACTGCATTTTGTGCAGAGTCTCCACCTTCACCTTGAAACTTGAAAGATCCCAAAGCATCAGAGCTAATTGTTACTGAGTGACTATCGAAAGGAGAACCAGCATTGTAGCTTCCTACAGTTGTTTGATCATCAGCTTTTTTGTCATCATTTTGATCTAGTACAAAAGATAGTGCAACATTCATTCCATTATCTAATTCACCTGAACCAGTAAACGTAAGTTGGTTTCCCATTGAAAAAGACTTAGAACCATTTTGATCTGTTCCTGAGTAGATTTCATAGTTAATTGATGCTGAACCAGCCACTGTCATCTCACCAGCAAATACTGATGTAGAAACAAGTGAAGCTGCTAAAGCAGTCATACCTATTTTTTTAAAGTTATTCATATTTTTCCTTTATTTGTTGTTATTGTTTTATTATTAATAATAAACATTCAATGTGTATCAATTTAAGACCTATTTTTTATCAAAATCAGCGTTTTCTTTAAAAATTATTACAAGTGTTGTATTTTTACATCACTTTAAAAGTGGCCATTTACTTATACTTTTAGTAATTTTAAAAATATATTGTATAAAACTATTAAATTAACAACTAATTTTATTATGATTTCTTTTAAAAACCTAAAAACTATCTTTGCTATAATACTTTCAGCTATTATTTTGAGTTCATGCAATGGTAAGTTTCCTGGAGCTGATGCTAGAAAATATCCTGATGATCCAAAATTAAGGGTTAAAAAAAACTTAGAAGAGGGAAGAGGTTTTAGGGTTATGGATTTAGGTAAGTCTAGAGGAGGAGGAGCTTTTGAATTTGCAAGTTCTAATGAGTTATGGAGAGCATCACTTGATACTATTGATTTTATGCCTTTAGCGTCAGTTAATTACAGCGGTGGCATTATAATTACAGATTGGTATTCAACCGATGAAAACTCAAATGAAAGTATTAAAATTTCAATTAGATTTTTAACAAATGAAATTAGGTCTGATGCCCTTGATATTAAGGTTTTTGTTAAAAAGTGCATAACACCATCAAATTGTGTAACCTCTGAAAAACAAGGGAATATTAGTACTGAGTTAAAAACAAAAATCTTAAAAACCGCAGCAATTTATCAGGCTGAAAAAAAACTCAAAACCTCTAAGAAATAATGGCCAGCAAAAATATTAAAGTATAAATTTAAAATAAAAGATTTAATTTTCGTGGACAGATATAATTTCAAAAAAGTAGAAGAAAAGTGGCAAAAACTTTGGGAGGAGAAAAAGTCATTTTCAACTAAAGTTGATAAAAGCAAAAAAAAATTTTACTGCTTGGAGATGTTTCCTTACCCATCAGGTAAAATTCACATGGGCCATGTTAGAAATTATACAATTGGTGATGTGCTAGCACGTTTTAAAGCTTTGCAGGGTTATAATGTTCTTCATCCTATGGGTTGGGATTCATTTGGAATGCCAGCTGAAAATGCTGCAAGACAAAATAATTTGGATCCTAAAACTTGGACTGAATCTAATATTAAAACTATGAGGTCTCAACTTAAAAAGCTTGGACTATCTATTGATTGGGATAAAGAAATCTCAACTTGCTCACCAGAGTATTATAAGCATCAACAAAAATTTTTTTTAGATTTGTATGACAAGGGTTTAGTTTACAGGAAAGAAAATTATGTTAACTGGGATCCAGTTGATCAAACTGTTCTTGCCAATGAGCAGGTGGTAGACGGTAAGGGTTGGCGATCTGGAGCCTTAGTTGAAAGGAAGAAGTTAAATCAATGGTTTTTTAACATCTCAAGATTCTCAGAAGAGCTTTTACAGGGGTTGGATAGTTTAGATAATTGGCCCAACAAAGTAAAGGTTATGCAAAAGAATTGGATAGGAAAATCGTTTGGTTGTGAAGTTAAATTTAAAATTGAAAGCTCAAAACCCATTGAAAGTATTAAGTGTTATACCACAAGACCAGATACTTTATTTGGTTTTTCTTTTCTTGCACTTTCAGTTGATCACCCTTTGGCAAAATATTATGAAGAAGATAAAAAATTTCAAGAATTTAAAAAAGAATGTTCTAAAACTGGCACGACTGAAGAGTCTATCGCTTCTGCTGAAAAATTGGGTTTTAAAACAGACCTAATTGCAGTTAACCCCCTAGACAAAGATATGAAGGTTCCAGTTTATTTTGCAAACTTTGTATTAATGGACTACGGGCTTGGTGCTGTTTTTGGTTGTCCAGCACATGATCAAAGAGATTTAGATTTTGCAAAAAAATATAATTTAAAAATTATACCTGTCGTTAAGCCTGAAAAAGATAAAAGCTTTGAAATAAATGATGAGGCTTACACAGGTGAAGGTTATATTTATAATTCAAAGTTTTTAGATGGTTTAAAGGTTCCAAATGAATCTGTTATTAAGACAATAGAATTTCTTGAAAAAAATAATTTAGGTAAAAAAAAAACTAATTATCGATTAAAAGATTGGGGCATATCAAGACAAAGATATTGGGGATGCCCAATTCCAATAGCTTATGATGAAAATGATGTACCTATCAAAATTCCTAGAGATATGCTGCCTGTTAAACTTCCAGAAATTGAAAAATTAAGCACAACGGGAAACCCACTAGATACAGAAGAAGATTGGAAATATTTTATATTAGATGGAAAAAAGTATAGAAGAGAAACTGATACATTGGATACTTTTGTTGATTCTTCTTGGTATTTTTTAAGATTTTGTTCACCTCAAAATACTGACCATGGCTTTACTCAAGAAGAGGCTAATTATTGGATGCCAGTTGATCAATATATTGGTGGTGTTGAGCATGCTATATTACACCTTCTATACTCAAGGTTTTTTATGCAAGCACTATCCTATAATAATAATAATTTTAAATTAAAAGAACCTTTTAGTGGGCTGTTCACACAAGGTATGGTTTGTCATGAAACTTATAAAGATCAACAAAATAGATGGTTAACTCCAGAAGAAGTAAGTTCAGAAGATGGTAAAAAATTTTACAAAAAGACCAATTCTTCTGAAGAAGTAATCGTTGGACCAACAGAATCCATGTCAAAATCAAAAAAAAATACAATAGATCCAGAAAGTATTATCAAAAATTATGGAGCAGACTCAGTACGATTATTTATCTTATCAGATAGTCCCCCAGAAAAGGATGTGCAATGGTCTGACCAAGGGATGACAGCCTCATTTAAATTTATTCAAAAATTATGGACCTTAAATTCAAAAGTTTTAAATAAAATTGAAAATGATCATAAAGAAAATGAAGGTGAAAATTTAATTAAATTCACTAACCAACTAATTCACAAGATAACCCAAAACTTAGAAAAATTTCACTACAACGTAATAGTTGCCAACCTTTATGAAATGTATAATTTTTTAATAAAGGAAATTGATAAACCAATAAAAAAAAAGATTTTAATTGAAAACTATAGAAAAATTTTAATTCTACTAAATCCGTTAATTCCACATTTTTCAAACGAATGCCTGGTTACCATTAATGAATATCAAATAAGTTGGCCAAGTGTTTCTAAAAAAGATTTAATAGAAGATGAAATAAACTTTGTAGTACAGATAAATGGTAAAAAAAGAGCCATTTTAAAGGTAAAAAAAGATATGATAGTAGGAGAAATTTTAGAAATAATTAAGCTAAATCAAGAAATAGAAAAATTTATTAATAACCAAGAAATTAAAAAATCTATTTTTGTACCAAACAGACTTATAAATATTATAATATAAAAATGAAAAAAAAAATATCTACTTTTCTTCTTTTTTTATTTTTATCATCCTGTGGCTATGAAGCTATATATTCGGTAAAAAATAGAATAAAATACAATTTTTCAATAAGTGAATTGGTCTTGGTTGGAGACCGTCAGGTTAGCTTAAGACTAAAACAAAAACTAAATAGCTACACTAACTCTAAAAATGAAGAAAAGAAAAGTTTTTCATTAAAAATTTCTAGCAGCTCTGAAAAGGTCATTACAGCCAACGATGCATCTGGGGATGCTACAAAATTTAAAAATGAAGTAACGGTGAATGTTGAAGTGTTTATGAATGGAGAATATAAATCAAATTTTGTGATTATAGAAAGTTTTATTTACAATAATAATTCTAATACGTCTGAACTAAGAGCTTATGAGAATCAAATTAAAAATAATTTAGCTGAAGCTGCTGTTGGTAAAATAACTATTAAGCTTGCTAATATTATATGATTTTAAAATCATTTGAGTTAAATAAAATAAAGCTAAATAACTTCAAATTTTATCTATTTTATGGTGATAATGAGGGCTTAAAAGAAGAAACTATTAAAAACTTATTTGAAAAAAAATATCTAAATAAAATTCAAAGATATGACGAAAAAGAAATACTAGATAATATTAATGATTTTTTTAACAGTATTCTTACTAAATCTTTTTTTGACAACGAAAAACTTATAATTATTAATAGAACTACTGACAAAATTAGAGAGGTGGTAGAAGATTTAATAATAAAAAAACCCAAAGACATTCAAATAATTTTAAATTCAAAAAATCTTGAAAAAAAATCTCCTTTACGAAAAATTTTTGAAAAAGAAAAATTAATCATATGTGTTCCATTTTATGAAGATAATAATCAAACATTGAATTCAATAATTAGTCTTTTTTTTAGAAATAAAAAAATCCCAACATCCCAACAATTAATTAATATCTTGATAGAAAGAAGCAGGGGTGACAGAAAAAATTTAAATAATGAATTGGAAAAGATTGAAAATTTTTTATTAAGCAAAAAAAATTTGAATATTGAAGAAATAATTAAGCTAACTAACCTTGCAGATAACTATGGCGCCTCAGAACTAGTGGACCACTCACTTGCTAAAAATACAAGGAAAACTGTCACTATTTTGAATGAAAACAATTATTCAGATGAAGACAATATTATAATCATTAGAACATTATTAGCTAAAATAAAAAGACTAGTTAAAATTTATGATTCAATTGACGAAAAGAATAATATTGAACAAGCAATTTCTACGTGTAAACCGCCAATTTTTTGGAAGGACAAACCCCTTGTTACTCAACAAATACGGTCTTGGAATAAAAATCTTTTAAAAGATTTAATTTATAAAACTAATGAAATTGAACTTTTAGTAAAAAAAAACTCTAGTCTAGCAAGAAATATATTATCAGATTTTATAATCAATAATTCAAAAAAAACTAATAATTAGATTTTATAATCTCAATTATTTTATTTAACTGATCTAGATCTTTATATTCTAATATTAAAGATCCTGAATTATTTTTTTTATTTTTAATTAAAACATTAAGACCAATTTTTTCTCTAATTGAGTTCTCTAAAACTTGCAGATTAATATCTTTGGATAGTTTAAGAGAGTGCTTCTTGGTTTTAAAAATTTTAACAAAATTTTCTGACTGTCTAACTGAAAGTTTTTTTTCAATTATTTTATTTGCAACAAACTCTGCATTATCGAGACCTACTAAAATTTTTGCGTGTCCTGCTGATAATTTTTGAGTTTCAATTAACTTTAAAACTGCTTCTGGAAGACTTAATAGCCTCAAAAAGTTAGCAATATGGCTTCTACTTTTTCCAATAAATTGTGCTACTTTTTCTTGGTCATACGAAAACTCTTCGATAAGACGTTTATAACCACGTGCTTCTTCTGCTGCATTTAAGTCATTTCTTTGAACATTTTCAATAATTGCAAATTCTAAAGATTTTAAATCGTCTACATCTGTAATAACCACTGGAACTTCGTGTAGCCCTGCCCTTTGTGCTGCTAACCACCTTCTCTCTCCAGCAATTATCTCATACTTTGAACTATCGTTACTAGACTTTCTAACAATAATTGGTTGAATGATACCTCTTTCTTTTATTGAGTTTGTTAAATCTTGTAAACTTTCCTCATCAAATGTTTTCCTTGGTTGAAATTTATTGCTTACAAGATCAGATATCGAAACTTTATTAATGTTTATTTCTACTTTTGTTTCACCTATTAAAGATGACAAACCTCTGCCTAGACCTTTTTTTATTTTGTTTGTATCCATTATGCAGCGCTCCCTATTTTTTGTTCTTGATTAATAAATTCATCTGTAAAGTTAAAATATGATTTACTACCGGGACAAGATTTGTCATACAT
>Ga0209383_1001935_pt1 | contig 12574 bp, 15 predicted proteins | sample CoawatmetaG02DNA_FD_187510 | JGI IMG/M metagenome (GOLD analysis project Ga0209383, IMG submission 187510) | Marine microbial communities from the West Antarctic Peninsula - Coastal water metaG029-DNA (SPAdes) (version 2) | ecosystem: Environmental > Aquatic > Marine > Coastal ... | reverse complement strand
TACTTCATATACCAACATTACCTTTCTACCCTTAAAACCTGTTTGTTCTATTGATTCTACGTACGGTCTTATATCATTAGCATTGTATTTTGTAATACATCCTAAAATTGTCATATCATCTTCCATTTATTAATAATTTACAAAGGTTTCCCAATCTGTTTTGTTATAAAATTCTTTCCAACTATGGTCAAATATGGCATTTTCCTTATGAACATTAGATGCAGTTTCTGATAACTGATCCCATTCTCCATATATACACCCATTTAATAATAATATTGCAGATACTAATACATCTGAGTAAGTTACAATTCTACTATCTATTTTGCCTATTTCATCTAAATTAAATTTACCATTTAAAACAGATTCAATTGATTCTATCAATGGTTTCATTCTAACTATACTACCACCACACATATTATATCGGATTTGATGATGATGTAGATTTGGGTGTAGATTCTTTATGTAAGATGTGAATTTATTATTAAAATAATGTCCTTTGATTCCTGCAAAATCAGAAGTTGGAAATATTATATTGTTATGTAATGTATTGACATCTTCTTCTAAAAATATCATCCACTCATTATCATATCTTTTACATGATATTAATACACGTTCAAGATATCCTCTCCAATTCCCACCTGATAATCCTCGTGGTGATATCGAATTATCCCAATGAGCATACTCAAAATTGTATATATCTTTTAATTTAGAGTAATCATATCCATTATCACCATGTACATATAAATCTATATGAGGTAAGTGTATTCTAAATCTTCTTAAAAATTCATCAACTGCTTTTTGATTTTTATATACCTGTAAATGTGCCGATATATTATTCATTATGTTGTTCTTTTTAAGTCATAAATATGATTAATATCGCCTCGGTGTATTTCATCCCCACATGCTATATTGATATTTTCTAATCCAATTATATTAGATAATGGATTATGTAAATTTAACATTGCAATTGTAACTCCTTTATATGGATTATCAATCATATTATGAATAGCTTCTATTAGACTATCAATCATATTGAATGGAAATACATAAAGAGTATCAATAACAAATGGATGATCTAAGTATATGTAATCTCTGAATAAGAAATTAAATTTGTTTAAATCATAATTAAAATCTTTGAATGGATTTACATTAAATAGTATATCGAATCTAGTAGATACAACCAAATCAATATCAGTCTGTTGTTTAAGTTGTTTTAAACTTTCCAAGTATGTATGTACCATTATTAACATCTGCTTACCATCGGAATTAATAACATCACCACCTCCAAGTTTATTAAAATTAGAATCTAAAAAAGTAGATTTTACTGGATTATACAAGTTAATTATATCTTCTTTTTTGTCGCTATCATATGTTGTTAAAAAATAATCAATATCATATCCCTTTTCTCTAATAGGATTTTCTATATTTTTTTTAAGAGATTTATATGATTCATTAAAATTTCTAATTCTTCCAGAAGTTGAGTATGATACTCCAACTAAATTTATTGCTGCTTTCATTTATTATATTTTTGAATTACATCGGAACATATTCCCATACAGTTACTTACATCTTCGTTATGAATTTCAGGCATTACAGCTATACTATATTTAATAGGTTGTTTGCCTGGATATACCCATAACTTACCGTGGGATGTTATTGTTGTATCATCTGTATTATGGAAAAAATAATGGATTGAATTAATTCCATTTTCATATTCTAATCTTTTTAGTTCTTCTATTGTTTTTAAATCTTTACAATGTACCCATAATTTTAAACTTCGTTCTACTAACCAATTTAAGGTAACAGGATATGTTGGTTCATCATGTCCTAAATAAAATCCATCGTTATCAATCCATAAATCAATCTCTACATCATATCCTTTAGATAGTGCTACTTCAATGTAATCAGGATTATTTTCTAATAATTCATTTTTTCCATTAATATTACCTCTATGTGAAATTAATTTTTTTCTTTCCATGTTCATACAAATATACAAAATTTATTTTAAATTACCAAATTATTTCTTGTAAATATTTCTTCTTTTTTTATCTTCAGTATTTCTAGATGCATCTGATGCTTTTGAAATTCCTTTTATTACTCTAGACTCAGTACTTCCTTTATATGTAGTTTCAAATATTTCTCTACATTCTTTATAATTATTAATAATCCAAAGTGCCCCCTTTTCTTTTAATAATTTTTCAATTTGTATATGTGATGGGTGTTTTAAAGGCCAACCTCCTGCTGAATCATCTGTTAGAAATCTAAAGGGTTCTCGTACCAATACTCCTAGAACTGAAGATATTGAAGAAGTGGATATGTTATTTTTTATTAAAAATTCTGCTGGCCAAACATGGTTAAGAATATAGATATCACGATTTTTGAAAAAATATGATGAACTATCTATAAAGAAAGAATCCCATGCCGTAGAAAATGTTTCTAATGAAGATGGATGTCCAAATAAAAATTCATCATTCATCCATAAAAAAGCTTTTTCATACGGATTCCCATCATCACCATGAATTCTTTGGTAAAAGGTCTCAATACCGGTACTATTCCACATCAATCGTTCAGTAACACACCCATCTCTTAATTTAGAAACCAGTTTATCCAAAGTTGAACGATACAAAATTATATCAGACCGTGTTTGCAAAACAGCATCGTATTTTATGTTGTTTTTTTTTATTAATTTATTTAGATTATATGAAGTGAACATATAATGTGGTTGGTGTCCTTCATATGGTGTATTGGGGATATCATAATGAATACTGTCCTCTTCTTTAAGTCTTACATAATCAGTTATCCATTCATACTTACTATAATCCACCCCATCTTCCCATGTTGCTAAATAAAAATCAAATTCAATATCATCGTATAAATTATTATATTCTGCGTATAACTGTGATGTGTATTCAAAATACTTACCACTACCATTTATTCCTATGGCTATTTTCATCCTTTGTAGTTTTCTAAGTATTCTTTTAAATCTTCTGGTGTACCCAATCCCCACATCTTAGGAATATCAAAGGTACGAATTTCTTTACTATCTATAATTGCTTCATTATATACAGGTGCAACATAGAATTCATTATTTACTCTAATATCCTTTTCAATCATTTGTTCTGAATACTTTACAAAATCAGAACCCTTCTTCCAATAGTAATATCCAACTGTTGCAATATCTGATATTGGATTCTTCTCAGCAACTTCAGTTACTAATCCTTGTTCATCAATCTTAGCAAAACTCCACTTAGGATGTGTTGCTCTAAATGATACAATTCCACCATCTGCATCGGTTTCATTCATCTTATACATAAATTCATTTGAATCCCATTCACAAAATTGATCAGAATTAGCAAAGAATAATGGTTTATCAGAATCAATGTATTCTTTGGCAAGAAGTGCCGTACAAGCTGCTCCTTCTGTTACACCTTCTGTTTCTACTATTTTACATCCAGGTGTAATTAGATTAAGTAAAGTATCTAAGTTATACTTTTTTCTATGTTCTTTTTGTACTACATAGATAAAGTTTGCTTTAATGTTTAAATTCTCAACTACCACTTGAATCATGGGTTTCCCTTTTACTTCAATAAGTGGTTTAGGAAATGTATATCCCGCATTTACGAATCTACTTCCCGCCCCTGCCATTGGTATCAAAACATTTAATGTTTCATCTCTCCATGCTGGTATTGTTTGATGTTCTCCCATATTGATATTGTTTAATTTATTATTAATATTAGTTAATGTAACATCAGTTGTGTTTTTCACTCTTAATATATGAGATTTGGAACGAGCGGCTGCAAGTAAACCGTATGGAGAATCTTCTACTATCAAAGTTTCTTCAGGTAAACAACTCATCATAGATATACATTTCCAATACATTTCTGGATGTGGTTTAGAGTTCTGTACATCCTCGTTAGAGATAACTAAATCCATATACTCCATTATACCCAATTTGGATAGAACGGTTAGTACGGTCTTTCTAATTGAGTTAGAACATACTGCAATCTTATAACCACGTTCTACCAAACTATCCATCAGTTCAATAAGAACTTCACTTGGTTTTAATAGTTTTAATTTCTGTAAGGTAAGTTTTTGTTTCTTATTCCAAATTTCTGTATGTAATTCTGTTGGCAATCCTTTTCTTTCACTTAACATATCTAGCTTTTGATTAGTCTTTAAACCATCATATATAGATAAGTGTTCGTTCCATCTAATTGAATATTCTTTACCTAGTGCTTCGTTAAGAGCATCATAATGAATGTTTTTCGCTTCAACGAGCACACCATCTAGATCGTAGATTATTAGTTTTATTTTATCTTCCATGCTTTCCTTCATCTATATGAGAAAATAACCCATTACCATGTGCTACTTTATATGTTTGCTTTGCCCACCACTTAGAAATATTACCTTCTAATGCGATACCTTCACCTGCGAATTGTTTTACTGTATCTAGGTAAAAATCCTTTTTGTACAAACAAGGATTATTTGTCCAATTACCATATCTTGATGTTGTTGTAAAGTATTCACCTTCTTTTCCAATGTGTTGTGGAAAGCTTTCAAATGGGTCACACCAATGAACTGAATCTAAAAGATGAGGTGATGTACATTCAATCTCTTTATCGTAATAATCTAATTCCTTACCTTTATATCTAAAAGAAAAATGTGGGTTACCTGGATTAGTTCTGTGTCTATATCTTATACAAGAATATCCCTTATCTAATAAATCAATACCACTTTTCAATCTATCGATTGTGGTATGTTCATTTTCTATCAACTTCCAGTCATGTTCTAATATTAAAACATTATCAGTTTTTGCTTGCTCAGTAAGTTCTATAAAAGCTTGTCCTATTCCAATATTCGTTTCCTTAGCAATATAAGGAATACCGAAATGTTCTGCTATTTGCTTATCTTGTTCTGAAACTTCTTGAAATAAGATACAAACATCATTTACTTGATGTAAGAAATTATTATCAAAATAAGTTTGTAAAGTGTTAACAAGGGTTTGTCCACTTTTCCAAGATAATATACCAATACTTATTGGAAGTTTTTCCATTCTTTATATTTTTCTATTATAAACTCTACTCTTTGTTTCTGAGTATGATTTTTCATTACCTTATCATATCCATTCTTTGCAATACGTTCTCGTTCTTTAGTATCATCTGTGTATTTATTCATCTTGTTAATACAATCGATAATATCATCATAGAAAACTATATCTTCACCATCAGTAAATAGTTCGTGTAGTTTTTTGTTATCATGTAATCTATCACATAGTACCATTTTACCACAAGCCATTCCTTCAAAGATTCTACGAGTTACTTCACCCCATCTTGAATTTTGTACTACCATTGTTCCTTTGTTTAGGAATTCAGTATGTTCCAATGCCTCGAATCCGTTTTGATTACCAACTTCACCATTACTATGTGAAGTAAGTGTATCTAAAAATTCAGAACTTCCTACACCTCGTGTAGTTACTGCAACATATTCTGATTGTATATCCATTGGATATTGTACAACAGTATCTGCAAAATGAGTCCACCAATGCGAATCTTGATTTCTTTTTCTATATTCTATCGCTGATTCAGAATCAGGTGAAAGTGTTAAATTAAATCTTTCTGATTTTGGATAGTTTCTTTCAAAGTTTTGAGGGTCATCTCCACTTTCTTGTATCCAATATGTATTTGGTTTTAATGTCTTATCCAACCACTTAGAATCAAACCTACCCCAATCCATAAATAAAACAATATTAGATGGTGTATCTTGTTGAATCCATAGTTGTAAATCTCTATCATGATATTGACCAGTACTATTAGAACCGATTGATACAAATTCAACTTCCCATCCTATTTTCTTAAATTCATTTGCTAGAGCCATTGGTGTTGACCATTTCTCATTTTCATAAGCGTAAACGAATGTTATTTTTTGTCTGAAATCTTTCATGATACTGCTCTACCTTTCATTTGTTCCCAATCTCTATTTTTTCTTACGTTGTTGTTTTTAAAATCAGTAGCTGATAACATAAGTGGAATAATATCCATATCTTTAGCTACGGTAATCAATGCTTTAACATCTTTTGGGAAACAATGTCCTCCATATCCAAAATCTCCATCTGGACCTGGAACGTTCCAATGTGAATTTCCCAATCTATCATCTTGAGTTGCGTATTCAATTACCTTATCGTAATCAACATCTAATCCTTTACATATCTCATACATTTCATTTGCAAACGATACCTTTGTTGCTAAAAATGAGTTAGTTAAATACTTAACCATTTCAGCATGAGTAGAATCTGTTTTAATGATATGAGCTAATGGAAATACTTTTGAAAATATTTGTTTTATCTCAGTAGTAGCCGGTCTTGGACCTCCTAATATAATTCTTGATTGATTTTCGTAATCTTTAACTGCATTTCTTTCAGTAAGAAATTCAGGATTGAATATGATGTTTAAGTTTTTGTATTGTCTATTCCATCTTTCAGTTGTACCAGGTGATATAGTTGATTTGATTACAATATTTTTCTTATTATTGGTATTATGTGTATTTAATCCAACTAACTCTAATTCTACAATAGATACATTACATCTACCATCCTCATCCATTGGAGTTGGTAAGCAAATGAATATAGTTTCACATTTTTCTGATATTTGATTAAGTGTAGAATTAGATTTCGATTCATCTAAATCATAAGTAAGTATATCATAGTAATTTTTAAACTTTTGGTAAACTGCATTACCAACAAAACCTTGCCCTATGATTCCTATCATTATAAACTTTTTATATAATCACTTAATCTATCTTCTGGTTTCCAATCTAATCTTTCTACCGTATCGTTGTTTTCTCTAAGTGTAACTCGGTAGTTACCTTTCTGTTCTGGTATGTATTTACTATCCGAACCGAACTTTTCCTTAAACATCTCATAAACTTCATTTACTGAATAGTTTGTACCAGTTCCTAATTCCCATGCATCTTCATGTTTCTTATCAGATACACCTACTTTATACAATGCATCTACAATATCAACTACGTGAGTAAAATCTCTTCTTTGTTCTCCATCACCTACAATTGTTATTGGTAGTTTCTTATCAACTTGATTTCTCCAAATACCAATTACTGCTGCCCAATCTCCATCTACTATTTCATGAGGTCCGTATACATTATAGAATCTACATATTTCTATATTCACATCAAAAGTTTTTCTATATAATTTGAAAACCTCTTCACCTAAATATTTGTACATAGCGTATGGTGAGATACTTGGGTCATGCCATTTTGAAGATGAACCAGCATATACAACTTTTACGTTGTTATGTTTCGCCCAATTAGCAACTGCCTCAGAACCTCTTACATTTACTCTAAAAGTTTCTGTTGGGTTTTCAAATGATGGTTGTATTCTACTTAATGCTGCCAAATGGTACACTAAATCAAAATCGTTTCCTTCAAAGTATTCTATTGTTTCAATATCAGCACTTATGTAATTACATTCGGGTTGGTGATTTTTCTCCAATCCACTATCATAATTATCTAATGAATGAACTTCATGTCCTTCTGATAATAATCTTTTAATAAGGTTAGTTCCTATAAAACCTGCCCCTCCTGTTACTAATATTTTCATATGGTTTCGTAAAATTTATTTTGTTTCTCTTGTCTATCTATCTGTTTGTGATGATATAAACTCCATTGTTCCTCTGCTGGAAAGTTTGAAAATGTATTGTATCCTGTAATACGTTCATGTACCTTATTCATCCAAGTTACATCTTCAGTATTTCTGTAAATTCTTGTTTGATAATCTGGAAAGTTTACCCATCCTTTATCATTTACATTCCATTTCCATTTATCAATATGTGATTGTTCTAATCCTTCTACTGTGTTTACTCTTGGTACAAATACAATATCAACAGGATTAGTTTCCAAAACCTCACCAAGATACTCTACCAAATACTCGTGAGGAATCTCATCAGCATCAACTTGGAAAATATAATCCTTTGTACAATGTGATTTTAAGTTATTTTTAAATGATGCAAAATCTTTATTTAATGGGAAGCCAGTTATAATATGATTATTATGCATTGAATCCATTAACGTTAGATATTCCATAACTTCATTTGTTACAGAACTTTCATCATATTGAATAACAACTTCATCTTCTTTTCTGATATGTAGTTGTAAGAAATTTAGAAGTGTGGTTAACTCATCGATTTCATTCCAACATGTTATTGCGTAACTAATCGTTTTCATTTATCTCGTCTTTTAAGATTTCTCTCTGTTGGGTTACATTTAATTTTTCATTAAATAGAGTTTCTAACACATCTTGTTCAAATCGTATCTCAAATACATTTTGAATTTTAGCCAATAAATACGTTCTATAATTTTTCAAAGATGGTGAGTAAATCTTTGTATTATTTTTAACTTTTGTTAAAAATAAATCATTTCCATCTGCAGAGTATTTCTTTAGAAATAAACTCAATCTTGTATCTTCAGTTAATGGTATTCTACTATCTCTTAATTTAGATACAAAGTTTGTAAAATCTACTGGTTTTATTGGATTTAATTTTAAACAATGTACCTTACCATCTACAATACCAATAACGAATACATATCTCGCTTCCATTCCACTTTTAGTAGCAGGTGTTCCACCTTTATAGGTAGTAATACGATATATGTTTCGAGCTTTGATTTGCCCTTTAGCAATTCGTTTTTCTGGTTTAAGAAATTTAATATATTGATTTGTAAATCCCATTATAATTTTTTAATAGTTGGTAACTTTAATTCAACTTTCTTGATTACCTTAACGTACTTAGTAAGTATGGTATCAAGTTTACTTGTCATTTTAGATAAACTAAAGTTATTCTGAATATTAGTTTTTAATCCAGCTGATTTGGTTAAGTATGTTTTATAGTTGTTATATACATCAAACATCTTAGATGCTGCTTTTGAGTAATCTACATAGAACCATTTAGATTCTTTTAACAAGAATTTGTTTTGTGCAGATTGATGAACTTCTTTTAATTCACCTTCTAAATAAACGGTGTTATCCTTTGGTAAGAAATCTTTATACCCACTCCAATCGGAAACTAAGATTGGTTTACCTGTTGTAGCAAACTCAGCAAGAGGTCTACCATATCCTTCTCCTTTAGTGAACATCAACATAGCTTTAACTTTATCATCGTTGTAAAGTGAGTTTAATTCACTCTCTGATAAATCTCCCCATACCAAATGTATAGAAGGACACTTATCTCCAAATTCTTTTGTTAATTCTAATATTTTAGTTGCCAAATCTTCACGTTCACCTACCGAGAATCCAGCATGTGATGTTTTAATAATAAGACCAGGTTGTTTAGTCTTTGGCAATGAGTTGAAAACTGTACAGAATGTTTTAATCATCATTCCTACATCCTTTCTATCATGTCCTAAATCTCCTTGTAACCAATGACCTACGTATAAGAAATTAAAAGCAGTATCAACTTTTTCTAAAATAGAGAATTCTGATTTAGAATTATATACACTTAAATCAACTCCTTCAAATAAAACCTCACATGGTTTATCTAATTGTATTTTTCCTACTTCTTTATTGGTTTGTTTATCTACCTTAGTATAAGATGTCTTAGATAACGTTTCCTTTGTAAATTCAGATGGAGTTATAATCAAATCCATTTGGTTAGATGCTAATATAAATTCTTGAGGTGCAATAGTTGTTTCAACACCTGCAGTGATTCCTATATTATACTTACCCATTTTTCTAAACTCGTTAGCAACTGATACTTGTATAAAAACATCAGGTGGAGAATTTAGATTGGTTACAAGATTTTCTAATATTCTTTTTCCAAATTCCGTTTGAGGATTAATTTGGTCTTGAGGAGTAGTTCCCCATCTTGTTGGTACAACTTTCACATCATACTTATCTAATTCAAATAATGATTTTAATATATCTCTTGAATGGTCACCATATCCACTTCTCGTTGCTATTGGTGCTTGAAATACTAATATTGGTTTACTCATGTTTTTTATTTATTTTTTCTTCTTCTTGTCTTAAGCATCGTTGGATAGATACTTCTGTTAACTTTGTTATCTCTTCTAATTTTTCTGGCTCATGTGGTGAATTGTAACATTCAAATTTAGTACTTGAATGTATTTCATTATCCTGTAATACAATTAAATGATAATCCTCATTTAAATCCTTCATCTGAAATATTGCACTTCGTGAATTATCAACTTGTGATTGAGTCCAGTAACCAGGAAATCTAACTACAAATACCGGTTTAGCCATTATCTAAGTTTATATACGTTGGATTTTTTCTTAGGTTTCCAATTTTTAAAGGTGGTTTCAACTCCATCTACAAATGTTTTACACATGTTAGTAGAACTCAATCCCATTTCTCCGATAAATTCTTTTCTACCTTTTAATCCAGCTTTAGTTCGTTGTTCTGAAGTTTTATCATACCAATATTTAATTGCATCTGATACTTCTTCTACATCTACTTTATCATCTATGATATAAGGAGTTGGAATAGAACCAACCATAGTTTGAACTCTAGGCCAAACTGGTTTTACCCACTCACCATGAGTTAACTTATCTTCCCATTCTCTCCAATTGTGAAGTGAACCGATTTCTTTGTATTCCTCAGAAGTTACATACTTCTTACTACTCTTATGTTTGAATCCACATTGGTCTTGTAATCCACCTGTAACATTTATAATTGCAGGAGTTCCAGCCATAATAGATTCTGCAGTTGTTAATCCAAATCCTTCGTTACCTGCAATATTAATTGTACAATCTACGATATTGTAAATCCAATTTAATTGTTCTTGATTAACTCTCTCAGTTGAGAATTTGATATCACATCCAGGTGCAATTCTATCTGCGACTGCAAATAAATCAGTACCATTCGGGTCTTTTGGTGCGGTGTGCATTATTAAACATACCTTATCTTGATCTTCCTTTGGTAGTTTATCTCTAAACTTTTTAAATGCCCAAATAACATCAGATGGTTGTTTTCTTTTGATATTTCTATTCGTCCAAAATAAAATAAACTTATACTCTTTTCCTCCAGTTACTTTATTTTTAAACTCTTGGGGAACTTCTATTGGTTTATATACTTCTGTATTGATACCATGAGGTACATATGATACTTGCCAATCTTCTAAAGGTTTGATTGTTTCTGAATCTATATTACCTACTCTACTTACGATACCATAAGTTTGTCTTGAGATACATCCCAACCAATCAACTGATTCGTAATAGTTTCTATTATAATGAGGGTCTGGTAAATCATCCCAAATGTGATAAAATAAAATTGGAAGGTTTTGTCTTAGTTCTGCTTCCATTTCATATAACCATCTCCAATATCTTGGGTCTGTAAAGTGCATGATTGCATCTGGTTGATGTCTCATGATTAATTCACGTAGAATATTTGCATCACCATAACCGGTCCAAGGAATGATTTTAAGAGAAGCATCTTCTACTCCTGTTATTTTTCTCATATCCTCACCTAAGTCAATTTCCTTTCCCTTCTCAGGATGATCAACTGCAGCTGCTAATTGAACCCAATGGTATTTGTCAATTGTACCCGTAACTAGTTCTTTCGAAACCGTTGCTATACCTGATGACATTCTTAAATCATCGGATAGCAATAGAATTTTTTTCTTTTCTGCCATATTATGTAACCTTTATTATTTTTAAATATTTGAAAATCTTCTACGGTTTGCCCATAGAACTCTCTTACTCTTACCCACAAAACTTCTCCTATTATTCAAATTATTGAAATTGTTTCTTAGGGAATTTAATTGTGGGCCGCTATTACTACTTGTATCCATTTATTACTACTTTTCTCTTAAAATTGAGAGCCACTTGATTGTAACCCACTATAAGTATTTATTTCGTTCTGAAACGTATCATCTTCGATGTACTTGTCTAAAGAACGATTTACTAATTTTTGTAGGGTTATATTTGAGTCAAATGATATTCTCTTAAATTTTGAGTAAACATCTTTTATAATCTTTACTGTTGTTAATTTTGTATTTGCCATAACTTCTCTATCCTTATTATTTATTTGTTACATATAAATATATAAAAATATATAAAACAACAAATTAAATCATACTTTTTTTTCAAAGCATCATTTAGTTTATTTTTAAGCCCATGCTGAACATAATCCTCTTTGTTTGAATTCACACCAATCACAAGGTTTACCTTTATTGGTAGGGAAGCTAGTTTGGATTATCTCACCATCTTTACCGAAAACTGAATCAACGAAGAACATAAAATTCTTCCAAGCCATATTCATTGAGGGTTTACCATTTGCAGGTACGAATTTAGATATACGTGGTATTGGGTAATCTAATCCTTCTGCGATTTTTCTCTTAAGTATCTGATATTCTACTTTAATCTTATTTAGGGGTATGTTATACTTTTCAGAATAGAACTTCTTATATAGTAACATCTGAGATGTCTTAACCTTATCATTCTTTTGATAAGAACTCCAACCTCGTGTAGCAGTTTTTAAATCAATGATAATATATTCATCTTTAACTTTATCTTTTAATAAAACATCAATAAAACCGATGAAGTTAACACCAG
>Ga0209383_1001933_pt1 | contig 12590 bp, 9 predicted proteins | sample CoawatmetaG02DNA_FD_187510 | JGI IMG/M metagenome (GOLD analysis project Ga0209383, IMG submission 187510) | Marine microbial communities from the West Antarctic Peninsula - Coastal water metaG029-DNA (SPAdes) (version 2) | ecosystem: Environmental > Aquatic > Marine > Coastal ... | reverse complement strand
TATCAATCTGAGATACGAAAAAATTGATATGAAAAAACTATTGTAAGTAATCGATGATAAAAAAATAATGTGGCTATAGCTTCTTCTGAAAAGAATTATCTTGACCAACAATAAAAGTGTTCTCAGAGTACTGATTAACCCAGAAGGAAGAGGTACTGTACTCTCAAAAAGCATTTTCTCCCGCAGCGGTTTTGGAAATGATTTCCAATAATCAGAGGACGTCAGGAAAACTACTTCCCGGTCATGTTGAATAAGGTTTTCAACTACCGTAGTGTTTAACTGTAAATGCTCTCCAGCTCGCCTAACAGTATCAACAATAAGAATCAAAGTGTTTTACCTTTAGTAGTTACTAAATATTTAATTATTAAGAAAATAATCATAATTACTATCAATTGGAATACAGGGTTACTGAACTGACTTGGAGCCCCTGACAAGGTTGCAAAAATCAAGAGCGACATCGCAAGATATTTTCCGGAATACCCCAAAAAAAATGTCGCAAGCCGCACTGTATAATAAACTAATAAGCAAGTTATGAGAACATCAAAGATCATGATTATAGGCGATTTCATCATACTTAAACTCATCACAGGCAACACACCAGTTTGCATGGCATAAAAACCATAAGCATCAGGGTCAAGTATAGATGTGAAATAATCATAATGATTCATAATTGGTATCTTGATAAAACTACCCCAAATATATTTTAAACAGTCAAGCAAATATGAAAAATCTTGCAACTCTTCTATGCGATTGTAAAAAAGATCATATCTACCGTTAAACATCAGTAATGCAGATATGTTCGAAAACCTACCAATCAATTTCCCAAAAATAAATTCATAAGTAGTCGGAATCTTTCGTATACTTTCCGCCGCACCTCTCACCATATCTCTAATTTCATAGAGTGTTTGAGCAAAATATATTAGAAAGAGCCCTAAAATAAAAAGAAAGGTATAGATAATTAACTTTTTACTTTTCGCTGGCATTAATGAATGTGTGTCAAACATCAAAGATCTATAAAAAAGCAACAATAGGACAAAAGGTACAGACTGCAAGCTACCCCTTAATATACTGATGCATAACAATAAAGCAGTTACTAGTACCATATTACGAAATTTTATATAAGGTGAGAGGATGAATATTCCAGCAAGTGTTACGGTATCAATTCTATTTATTAAAACAACTAACGGCTTCATTAGCCCAGGAACTGAATATAGGCCTTTACCCACCATTCCAACATTATAATTTAAGGTCAGAGCGAGCGTTAATATTAAGACCATAAATCCAAAAAATATGAACAGTTTTGGTAATCTAATGGGCTCTACATTCATTGGCGCAGTCTTTAATATGATATAATACAAAATCAAATACGGGATTGATGCAATGCCCGCATAAAACCATATTTCAAATTTTGAGTGTACAGTTGGAATTCCGTCGAAGTCCCCATTATACGTGCCATTAGTAACAATATAGTATGCAGACAAAAAGTTAAGCAAAATGAATGCACCGCACGGGGCAAATAGGAGGAATTTTGAAAAATTCTTTGTCACAACTTGTTTAGACCTTTATCATTGCGTGTACTGTCATAGATCTTATACTTTACCAAGTCACTTAATATACTATGTCTAAATTATTTTAACAAATTAAAGAACCCCTAAGGATATTGAAAAAATATTTCAAGCCTAATACCTGATAAGGACGCTCATCATCTAGCAAAACTCAAGCTTCCCATAACCATAAAGTTATCGTAGCTTAACTGTTAGCCGTCCCGATCACCCTCATCGTAATTCTCTTATACGCCTAATCATCATCCAACAATCAGCGCACTCAACTCAGCAATTCTCTGCTCGGATCGACCGGTATTCCCACGCTCCTCGAAGTTCAGTCGAACCAGTGGTTCGGTATTGGACTTGCGCAAGTTAAAGCGCCAATCGCCACAATCAAAACTCAGCCCATCCATTTCATCAATCGACAAAGCCTGATCCTTATACGCCTCGCCCACTCGAGCGATCGACGCGCCAGCATCCGCAACAGTAAAGTTAATCTCGCCACTACTAGGAAACTTCTCAAAACGATCGCGGGTCCAATCGCCAAGTGAGCGGCCACTCTTGGAGATAAGCTCAACAATGAGCAACCATGGTACCATTCCACTGTCGCAATAGGCGAAGTCGCGAAAATAGTGGTGTGCAGACATTTCACCACCATAAACTGCACGCTCGGTACGCATCGTTTGCTTAATGAAGGCATGACCTGTTTTGGACTGTACGGCAATGCCACCCTTTTCAGCCACAATATCTTGCGTGTTCCAAACGACTCGTGGGTCGTGAGCAATCTTAGCTCCCGCCTCGCGGTCCAAAAACACAGAGGCTAGGAGGCCAACCACATACTCGCCAGGCACGAACTGACCATGCCCATCAAAGAAGAAGCATCGGTCAAAGTCGCCATCAAAAGCAACACCAAGGTCTGCACCCTCGCGCACAACTACGTCCGCTGTGGCGGCGTGGTTCTCGGGCAGAAGTGGATTGGGAATGCCATTAGGGAAAGTATGGTCAGGCGTGTGGTGCACGCGAATAAACTCAACGGGCGCGCCGCGACGACCAAGCTCGGAGGCAATCGCATCAAAACTTGGCCCAGCTGCACCATTGCCAGAATTCACCACAACACGCAGGGGGCGAAAGGCACCTATAGTAACAAAGCTTAACACACGCTCGACATATTTCACGCGGGCATCAACTGAGATGTCTTTAACGTCTAGAACCCCAGAGCCCTGGGCCCAATCCGCCGCCTCAGCAAGGCGCTTAATCACCTGAAAGTCTTCCGCATCATCCAGGGGGCGCGAGCACGACTTCACAATCTTAAGGCCATTGTAATTGATCGGGTTGTGCGAGGCGGTAACTTCGATACCTGCAGTGGCACCAAATTCCGTCACGGCCCAGTACATTTCCTCAGTGCCAGCCATGCCTAAATCGAGTACAGTCAAGCCTGCGTCACAAACACCGCGTGCCACAGCCTCAGCTAATTCAGGAGATGTCTCCCGCGCGTCACACCCAATCACAACAGCCCCAGCGCCGACGTGCTGACCCAAGGCGCGGCCAATACGGTAGGCAATGGTAGCATCAAAATTCACCCCAAGTTCTCCACGTACGTCGTAGGCCTTAAAGCAGGTTAATGGACTCCTATATACAGAATTATCTATCAAAAATCAGTACTTTCAAATTGGTACGCCACACTCATTATGAGCCCAATTATCATCACCAAACATTTTCAAATAAGCTTTCACATTTAATTCCTTCTGCAAAACCCAAACTCTCACAACAAGAATTCATTCAAAGCACACAAAACACTGTTGAAATATTTCAAACTTAATCACTTTTTTACTCCGAAGCGAACTCTGCCCCAACAGTAAAACTAGTCTCATTCTCTAAGGTTTAAATTTCTGCACGTAGTTCTTCAAATTCTTGGCGTTTACGTTCAATAAAGAGGTAGGTAAGAAGCGACTTCTCCTGAATGCCCTTGGGTATCAGAGTACAGTTATAAAAGCTCTTGCGAGGGTTTTCCTTGAGTTTCCGAGCGTCACAACACCCTTATCCACTAGAGCGGTAAGAATAAAAAAATGACTCGTTTGAAATCCCAACAGCGTCAGCGACTTGACGTGATAACAAATCAGGACCGCCGGTTATCAGCCACATCAAGCATAAGCAAATTTCTTTTTACTTCTTTTCACATCGACTAATCATAATTTTCATCCAAAACGGCTACCGCACCAAGGTTCGCCATGTAACGCGACTTGTTAAAATGCTTCCTCATGCGTGTATCAAAATCTATTCAAATTTGTTTCATAAGTACTTCAAACACAAGGCACTAAAATACTACATCAAGCACCTATATAGTGATATCAGACACATCAAGGATGAAAGCAACCTAAATATTGAAATACCTATCAACTATTTATACAATAGTTAGATGATTTTATGCTCATATCTGACTAACTTGAAAGATGTCTTACTCTCCTTTAATTTTCAACACGACTATGGTAAAGTCACTCAAAGTTGAGCGGTTTATAAAGGCGTGAAAGTTTGAATTTATCAAAAAAGTGGTTTATACTGCAATTTAAACCCAACTCCCATCGCTTGGCTGAGCGCAACCTGAACCGCCAGGGTTTTGAATCGTTTCTTCCAATGCAAGAAATTACCAAACGCAAATCTAGCCGCTATGTCAACGATCTACGGCCACTGTTCCCAGGCTATATGTTTGTAGCTTTTGATCCGGGAAACGAATCGTGGGGACAGATCAATTGCACGATGGGTGTCACGAAACTTATCAGCTTTGGCGCCCAGCCCAGCCCCGTTCCATCCGACTTCATGTCTGGCCTGATGCTAAGGTGCGACACAGGTGGTAAACTACTTCCACCCCAGCGGGCAACCAAAGGCGATAATGTACAACTCTTGACGGGCCCATTTTCAAACTACATTGCAAAAGTTGAAACCATTGAAGCCGAACAACGTGTATGGGTCTTAATAGAGCTCATGGGTCGGGTCACACGCATCTCAGTGAACCCAAATCAATTGCAAACCATAAAATAACCCAAACTTCCGTTATCTAATAGAAACTTCTAATTTTATCATCTTTTCAATTGTCCTTCACCTTATCTGACCAAACGCTTTTTATATAATAACATCAGAAACATCTCATATCAGCATTTTCTGTAATCACAGTTACGTAACTGCAAGGCAGTTTGTAGACACGTATGTCACCATCAAATAGTTCACAATCTCAGATCTTAATTTGGGTTTTGGCTTTCAGTATGTTTAAACAATAATATGCTATCACAAACGCAGAAGTGAACCTCCATACAAACTGGGTTCGTGAGCTACGTCTTAGACACAGTGTTCAACACAGCAATTCCTATCTACTTTTGGCAAAAAAAGTACGCTAACTAATACGTTACAAAAAATACCACACAGTAAAAAACGTAAGTCATTGTTACTATTGGTATATTTGGTAGCGGAGGAGGGACTTGAACCCCCGACAAGCGGATTATGATTCCGCTGCTCTAACCACCTGAGCTACTCCGCCATTTTAAGAGCTTCTCAATATGGGTGTTAAAATCGAGCGTCAAGTTAAATATGAGTAAAAATCTTGCTATATTTTTAAAGGAATGTAGTAATCATTTAGTTAATATGGAGACCACTGTGGAAATTTTAGAAGAAATTGAAAAAGTAGTTGGAAATAAATACCTTCTCCTGGGAACCGAAATGGCTCCATTTAGTGCAGATTGGACGAGAAAATACATATCTCGACCAAAAGCTGTTGTAAAACCGTTATCAACTTTTGAAGTTAGTGAGGTAGTAAAAATATGTAACAAAAATGATATTCGTATTGTTCCTGTTTCGGGAAATACCGGGCTGGCAGGCGGAACCAGTGCAGATGACTCGATCATAATTTCTCTTGAACGGTTAAATAAAGTCACAAATATTAACAAAGATGCAAAAATTGCTACTGTTGAATCTGGAGTAATACTGTCAAATCTACATGAACTTCTAAAGACTAAAGGGTTAATATTTCCTCTCACATTCGGCGCTAAGGGGTCTGCAATGATTGGTGGGGTCCTATCGACGAACGCCGGAGGGTCTAATGTTCTTAGATACGGTAATACGAGGGCACTATGCATGGGAATAGAAGTCGTACTTCCTGATGGTAGAATAATGAATCTTATGAACGAATTACACAAAGACAACACAGGCTATGATCTAAAAAATCTGATTATTGGGGCTGAGGGAACATTAGGCATTATCACAGCGGCTGTTTTAAAACTCAGCCCTGAGCCAATCTCGCATGCAACAGCTATGATAGCTACGCCCTCCTTAGATAATGCCCTAAATGTACTAAATAAATTACAGGAAGCTACAGGTGGGTGTGTTGACGCTTTTGAATACATGCCCAAAGAATATATTGAGACCCATCTTAAAAAAGTTTCATCTGCACGTCTTCCTTTTAATAAACTTTATAAAGTTAATATTATGCTGGAAGTTTCAACAACCATACCCGAAAAAGGACTACAAACAGCTAATGGTGAAACACCTTTGGTACTGGAACTTGAAAAAACTTTATCTGAATTAATGGTCACTGATGATATATTAGATGCCATTATAGCAAAGTCTGAGGCTGAAAGAAATGAAATGTGGGAGCGTCGCGAAGCTTCAGCAGAGATAACAATTACCGGTGAACCATTAATTATAGCTGATATTTCTGTTCCACTGGATAAAGTAACTAAATTTATAGAAAAAATGGATAAAGCTATCGAGACCCTTGATCCTGGAGCTCGAAGCTTGACAGTAGCACATTTAGGAGATGGTAATATTCATTACGCAATCTATCCAACAAGAGAGGATCCCAGCCTATTCGATGTTTTAAATAATTCTATAGAAGACATAATCCAAAGTCTCGGTGGGAGCTTTTCTGCTGAACATGGTGTCGGAATATCTAAAAAGAAAAGTATGGCTCGCCTTAAAGACCCTATTGCGTTGGAAGTAATGAAAGCTATAAAAAATACTTTCGATCCAAAAAATCTTATGAACCCTGGAAAGGTGTTGCCCGATTCATAAAACATAATTAAGCCCACGAGAAAAAGTCCGCGGAAGCAATTGAACGGAGTCGTTCTGCTAATTCTAGCCCTAAACTCTCAGAGTCCTCCAACAATGCTTTGCCAAATTCAATCAAACTTTCACTACCATCAGGGCGCAAAATTTCTCCTCGAAACTCAATATTGCCATTATTGATAGTTGCAAGCCCCGCAATCGGCGTTTGGCATGACCCATCAAGAGCTTCTAAGTACGCTCGTTCGCAACGCAAACACGTCTCACTCTCAAAATTATTAATTTTTTCTAATAATTCAGCTGTGTCAAAATCGTTCAAACGACGTTCAACACCTATTACTCCTTGACCTACTGCCGGAAGCATATACTCAACGTCAATTGGACATATAGAGGGGTCAACTACTTTAAGCCGATTCAACCCAGCCATTGCTAAAAATGTTCCCACTGCGACCCCTGCTTTCAATTTTTTTAAACGACTTTGCACATTCCCCCGAAAGTCAATTACTTTCAAGTCTGGTCGAAGATGTAACAACTGTGCCTTCCTTCGAACACTAGAGGTACCAATAACTGCACCATCAGTAAAATCACTTAACGATGGGGAAACAAACGAAACTAAAGCATCTCTAGGATCTTCCCTCTTCAAATATGTATCAATTATTAAACCTAAGGGTTGACAAGTGGGAACATCTTTCATCGAATGTACTGCTATATCAATCTTACCATCCAAAAGAGCTTTCTCTATCTCCTTTGTAAACAAACCCTTTCCACCAATCTCTCTTAGAGGTCGGTCATAAAATATATCACCACTCGTATTAATTGTATGAATCTCGAAGGCTTCATTCTTAAGGTTAAACTCGCGTGAAAGGTTGTCTCTAACTTGGGTTGCCTGCCAAACAGCCAATGGAGAGCTACGCGTACCAATTTTAAGTGGTTTAACAGTTGAAGGTAATTTAATACTCATAACTTTGTTCTAAGAGCCCTATAATTAATTATCTCATTTCGTACATAATTTATGAACTACTATCTCGGCTCTACCTAAAAAGGAGTAGCCAACTTGACCAGTAGATCCAAACAAAAGTATCATCACTTACTTACTCCCAACCTTCTGTCCGTATTATTTTTCTGTTTAAGATATTTCCACCACTTTTCATTCTCAACATACCATTGAACAGTTTTCTCTAAACCAGTGTCTAAAGATACAGATGGCTTCCAACCTAATTCTTTATAAATGCGAGTTGAGTCTACAGCGTACCTTAAATCATGACCAGGTCTGTCAGGAACAAATGAAATCAAGTCCTTAGATGATTGAGTAATTTTGAGCTTTTCATCCAGTATCAAACATATCTTAGTGACAATATCTATGTTTGTCTGCTCTTCATCCCCCCCAATATTATAAGTTAAACCAATTTTACCAAATTCTAAAACCATATATAATGCCCTGACATGGTCCTCTACAAACAGCCAATCTCTGATATTCTTTCCATTCCCGTAAACCGTAATTGGCTCTCGACATAAAGCGCTAATGATTGTCTTAGGTATCAATTTTTCAGGGAACTGGTTCTTTCCATAATTATTTGAACAGTTGGTTATTAAAACAGGAAGACCAAAAGTTGAAAACCAGGCTCTAACTAGATGATCACTAGCGGCCTTGGATGCAGAATACGGGCTCCTAGGGTCATAAGCCGTAGACTCTGTAAATTTTCCTGTGGGCCCTAAGCTACCATAGACTTCATCAGTCGAGACATGATGAAATCTAAAATGCGTAGGTCTTCCTTTCGAAATCCAATATTCTTTTGCTGCTTCAAGTAAATTAAAAGTCCCATTTATATTAGTTTTAATAAAAAGCTCTGGACCCTCAATTGAACGATCTACATGAGACTCCGCTGCAAGATGCATAATTGCATCAGGTTCATATTTCTTAAGTATCTCTTTTATTTTTGACAAGTCACAAATGTCAGCTTTTTCAAAAATATAATTTGGATGGTTTTCTACTGACTTAAGGTTTTCCAAACTACCCGAATATTTCAAGGCATCTACATTTATTACAGTATCACCTTTACCTACCGCAGCCCGCACTACAGCTGAACCAATAAAACCTGCACCTCCAGTTATTAAAATTTTCATTTTTTAACCTTCATAAAAAATGTATGTCGTTTAGATTTGAAAATTAAAACGTCAGGTATTTTTGTTCGTGTTACTTCCATTTAAGATCCATAATTTATTTAACAGATATTTTATAATTCTTTTATATTACACAGATTACTGTATAGAAAGCCTTCAACGTAAACCACATGAAGCAAATTACCTGTCATGACCAGTACAAAACCTATCATACAAGCTTTAAATGGCAAAAAGCTCAATACACCCCCTATATGGGTTATGCGACAAGCTGGAAGATACCTACCAGAATATCGCAAAATGAGGAAAAAAGCAGGGGACTTCTTATCACTTTGCTATAATCCCGAATTAGCGACAGAAGTAACACTACAGCCTATAAGAAGATTTAAATTTGATGCTGCAATTATTTTTGCTGATATATTGTTGGTTCCGCAGGCACTAGGCTCAGATCTTAGTTTTGTAGAGGGGGAAGGGCCCAGATTGTCTAAGATCACTTGTAAAACTGATGTGTTAAATTTAAAAAAACCTGACTCTATTCACGAACATTTAGAACCAATTTATCAAACCGTAAACTTAACATCAAAGGAGCTCAAACCAGACGTAACCTTGATTGGATTCGCTGGTGCTCCGTGGACAGTAGCAACCTATATGATTGCCGGTAAGGGAACAAAAAACCAAGAACCTGCCCATAAAATGATAAATGAAGACATAGAAACATTTGAGTTACTAATAAATCTTCTAACTGAGGCAACGATCGAGTATCTATCCAAGCAAATAATTTCCGGAGCAGAAGTAGTAAAAATATTCGATAGTTGGGCAGGGTCTTTGAAAGCAGAACAATTTTCACGTTTTGTTGTAAAACCAATAAAAAAAATAATTTTAGAATTAAAAAAACGTCATCCCAACACTCCTATCATTACTTTCCCTCGAGAAGCTGGAAACAGATATAAAGGTTTTGCAAAACAAACTGGTGCCGATTGTTTAGCAATAGATCAGTCCACTGACCCTTACTGGGCAGCAGAGTTCCTTCAGGTGGATAGTTGCATACAAGGAAACTTGAATCCAAAGTTTATGGTTACGGGTGGTGACAGGCTAGTAAAAGAAACACAAAAGATAATGAAAGCCTTATCCAACGGGCCACACATCTTTAATCTTGGTCATGGCATAACTCCTGATGGAGACCCAGACAATGTGCAGTTAATGATTGATACAATTAGGAATACCAACAATTAGTACCATTTAGCTTCTGGCGGTAAACTCATCAAGACAGCATTTGGATCGTGACCGCTTTCTAGTCCAAATTTTGTGCCTCGATCATAAACAAGATTATATTCTGTATAGAGCCCTCTGTGTAAAAGTTGCGTATTTTTATGAAATTCCGTCCATTTCAGCTGTCTTCTTTTTTCGGTGATGTCTAAAAATGTAGGTAGGAAAGTTGACCCCACATCTGTTGTAAATGCAAAGTTTTTTTTCCAATTAGTATTTAAATCATCATAGAAAATTCCTCCAACCCCTCGAGAACACTTTCGATGTGGTATGTAAAAATAATCATCAGCCCATTTTTTAAATTTTGGATAATATTCTAGATTATGCCTATCACAACACTTCTTCATTTCTGCGTGAAAAAATGATGTGTCCTCTGTATTCTCGATACAAGGATTTAAGTCTGCTCCACCGCCAAACCACCACGAATTTGGAGTCCAAAACATTCTAGTATTCATGTGGACGGCTGGACAATACGGGTTTTGCATATGAGCAACTACTGATATACCTGAAGCCCAAAACTCTGTGGATTGGCCAATTTTAGGTGAATTTTTTCTGCCTTGCATTACCTTTTTTGTCCGCTCCTCTAAGGGACCATAGACCGTTGAAATATTCACACCAACTTTTTCAAAAACTCGCCCATCACGCATGATAGACATCAGTCCACCCCCACTATCGACCTCAAGTTCAGACTTTCTTTTAGTTTTTGAAACAACAAAACGCCCAGCAGGAATTTCAGAACGAAGTCCTGTGTTTTGAGTATCTTCAAGCCTTTCAAACGATGCCACTATTGTATTACGGAGTTCCATAAACCATTTAGAAACTTTATCTTTATGTGATTCAAAGTTCTCCATCACCACAATACTCCCGACATTAAATTTACGCCCCTATTTTACACAGATAAAAACCTTACCCACGAAAAAATTAGCTAACTTTCGTTCTTGAAAGAATATTACAATATTACTCCTCGAATATCAGGTTTACTAGAGGAATTAATTCAGATACGTTTTTATTAAATTATAAAAAATTAGGGATGAAAAGCATTCCAGGGGCAAAAAGGCAGAAATAATGAGTAGACATGTTTTTAACATGGTTGTTATAAAATTTTTTATAGTTCTTTCCTTTATTTCTGGAGTTGCATTGGCTGCCCCTCAATATGCATCAGTAATAATGGATAATCGGTCAGGAGAAATTCTTCGGTCCAGAAATGCAGATACCAGATTACATCCAGCGTCCTTGACTAAAATGATGACCTTATATATCACGTTTGAGGCGATTAAAAAGGGTGAAATCACCGCAGAAACTATTGTCACCGTTTCAAAAAAAGCTGCATCAGAACCACCGTCAAGAATGGGTTTGAGAACTGGTCAAAAAATCAAACTAAAATATCTTATTAGGGCCGCAGCGATAATGTCCGCAAATGATGCCGCCACAGCTATAGGGGAAGCTATCTCAGGTAGCGAAGCAGCCTTTTCTAGGAGAATGAATAAAACTGCTAAGGCCCTAGGAATGTCCAGAACAACGTTTAAAAATTGCCATGGTTTAACAGAAGTTGGCCACCTATCTACTGCCAACGACATGACGAAACTAGGCCGGAACCTATTTTATCACTATAATGACTATTACCATCTTTTTTCTCGGCGAACCCATACGGCAGGTCAAAGACGTGTCAAACATACAAATACCAGATTCTTAAACACGTATGCAGGTGCTGATGGAATAAAAACAGGGTACACCCGAAAAGCTGGTTTTAACTTGGTCGCATCGGCTGAACGGAAAAATAAACGAATTATAGTTACTGTTTTTGGTGGAAAGTCTACAACGTCCAGAAATAAGGAAGTGAAAAGACAACTTGATATTGGCTTTAATAGAGCTCGTGAAAAAGTCGCCATAGTTCAACCATCCCACCCAACATACGGCACTCTGTCGAAAGGAAAGAGCCCACATCCTTATAAGCGACCACCTTCTTTTACTTCAGAAGGGGATCTAGTTAATGTAATATCACAAATAAAAAATAATGTTCAAGAAGCTCGTCTTCAATCGAACGGGGCATATATATTAAAACCCTCAAAGAGACCAAATGTCGCTAACAAAAAACCTAACGATATCAATTCCACTGACAAAAAGATAATAATCAGAACCGAAGATAAAGGTCCAAAAATCTGGCGTATTAGTCTAGGTGCTTTCACAACAAGAGACAAAGCAGAGCGTCACTTACTTAAGGCAACATTAACCGAAATAGACAACCTTAAACTGGCGGTTCAAGATATAACTTTTAACCGCGCAGGTTGGAAAGCAAGTTTCATACATCTAAATAAAAATACGGCTGAAATGACTTGTGAAAAATTAATCTATCAAGGTTACAGTTGCGAAGCAAAAGGTCCAGACATTTAACTCAAGTAGTATAGCTCTCATTATTTTTTTTAAGTTTTATATTTCCAGAGCCGAAGCTAATAACGTTTTTGTATAGCTATTAGTCGGTTTTGAAAAAATTAATTCACTATCACCAAATTCGACAATATCCCCTTGCTTCATAACAGCAATTTTATGAGACATTGCTCGAACAACTTTAAGATCATGACTAATAAAAAGATATGAGAGTTGATATTTTTCCTG
>Ga0209383_1001930_pt1 | contig 12599 bp, 9 predicted proteins | sample CoawatmetaG02DNA_FD_187510 | JGI IMG/M metagenome (GOLD analysis project Ga0209383, IMG submission 187510) | Marine microbial communities from the West Antarctic Peninsula - Coastal water metaG029-DNA (SPAdes) (version 2) | ecosystem: Environmental > Aquatic > Marine > Coastal ... | reverse complement strand
CTTTACAAACCGCAAAACCAGAAAGAAGTAGAACGGACGATGATACTGATCAAAGAAAAAAGAAGGAAGCGAGGATGATGTATTCGCGTAGAGTGTTACAAAAAGATATTAATAACTATATAAAATCAGCAAATGGAGCAGTTAAATACTCAGACATCGAATCTATTGGAAGAAAACATGGATTTTACACTACGTGATCATCATGAAGAGCGTATTAGACATCATATGAAAATGTTAAACTATTATTTAAAAGAACAAAAAAATGACAGGATGGGAGATTAGTGCTGGATTATACCCGGGAGTTCTAGTTGGCATGAGAAGCTACCCAGAAGACAATTTTGTAGAACACGTTTTCTACATACCTTTTATTGAATTATGTATAACAATTTATTATGGATGAAATTAAAAAGTACGTGTTAAAGAATTATCCTACACGTTTTAAAGAAGATGATGATATTAAAGTAGAAGAAAGAGAAAAGCATTTTGTTGTATATGCTAAAGATAAGTCTCCGGTATTTCTCAGTAAAAAAGATTTTAAATGAAAGAAAATAAACTAATAGAAATGTCTAATAAAATAGACACAATGGGAAGTGTTTTAAATAGGATAGTTCAAGAACTAAATACTATGAAAGACATATCAGTTGGTACAACTGAATTACTTAAGTTAATGCCTGGTTACAAAAAAGCGTTAAAAGAATTAACTAAAGTATTTGAAGAAAAAAGAACAGAACAAGAAGATAAAAAACTAGAAGTATAAATGGGATTATTTGATGAAAGAATTGCGTACAAACCGTTTGAATATCCAGAGTACTATACTGAGGGATGGCTTAAGCAAGCTCAAGCGTTCTGGTTACATACAGAAATACCTATGTCAGGTGATGTTAAAGACTGGAACGAAAAGCTTACAGACTCAGAAAAGAACTTAGTTGGAAATATTCTTTTAGGCTTTGCGCAAACAGAGTGTGCAGTATCTGATTACTGGACACAAAAAGTAGTAGGTTGGTTTCCTAAGCATGAGATAAAGCAAATGGCTATGATGTTTGGTTCGCAAGAAACAATACACGCTGTTGCTTATTCTTATTTAAATGAAACATTAGGTTTAGAAGATTTTGAAGCTTTCTTACAAGATGAAGCTACAATGCAACGTTTTGATACTTTAGTAGGATATGAAGGAACTGATAGAGTTAATATTGCAAAATCGTTGGCTGTTTTTAGTGCTTTTGCTGAAGGAGTTAGTTTATATTCTGCTTTTGCTGTGCTATATAGCTTCCAAATGAGAAACCTTTTGAAAGGTGTAGGTCAACAAATGAAATGGAGTGTAAGAGATGAATCTCTTCACAGTAAAATGGGATGCCAATTGTTTAGGCAAATGTGTGCGGAAGATCCTAAGCTCCTAGAAGAAGTAAGAGATGATGTTTTGAATGCCGCGCAAATGATGTTAAATGCAGAAGAAAAGTATATTGATAAAATGTTCGAACAAGGAGACATTGAAAACCTTAAATCCTATGATCTTAAACAATTTATTAGAAAACGACTCAATGAAAAACTACAAGAACTTGGTTACTTCGACCTCGGGCAGTACTTTGAATTTCACGAAGCCGCAGCAGACAACCTCGACTGGTTTTACCACCTTACAGGTGGTCATACCCATACTGACTTTTTTGCTATTAGGTCTACAGATTATTCCAAGGCTAATGAAGGTGAGGATTTTGAAGATATATGGTAGATGGTTAAGAAAATCAATAAAATCTTTACGTCTTTAGTAAAAGATAGAAGAATAACAGCTAGAGAGCGTATAGCTCAAAGGCTAGGTTATATGGGAACAGGCTTTATAATGCTAGGTCCTTATATACTGAGTGCAGGCGATATAGGACCTATAGTTTATATAATTGGTGGTTTTATATCACTGCCTCAAGTTTGGTTAGCTAAGCAATGGAATTTAGTTGCTGTTAATTTAAATGTTATGATTGGCTATACTATATACCTATTATAATGGATAGGCATATGATTAAATGTAGTCAATGCGATGAAACTTTTCCAAATGGATTTGAATATAGGATGCACTGGGAAAAACACTTAGATGAATTTTTAAAAATTAAAAATGGATTGGAATAATGAATGGAAGAAAGGGATTGATTACCCTTCCTGGGGAGATACGGAAGTCTATAAAAAGACTATAGCCGGTGGATATTTATTACCAGGAGAAACGCCTAAAGAGGCGTATCAAAGAGTTTGCAAGGCTGTTGCAAGGAGATTATATAAACCAGAATTAAGTGATAAATTTTTTGATTACATATGGAAAGGATGGCTATGTTTAGCTTCTCCTGTTCTATCTAATACTGGTACTGATCGAGGCTTACCTATTTCTTGTTTTGGAATTGACGTTGCCGACAGTATTGCTGATATAGGTCAGAAAAACCTAGAAATGATGTTACTAGCTAAACACGGCGGGGGAGTTGGTATCGGAATTAATATGATTCGTCCTGCCGGAGCTAAAATAACAGATAATGGAACTTCAGATGGCGTTGTCCCTTTTTGCAAAATCTACGACTCAACTATACTCGCGACCAACCAAGGTTCCGTTAGAAGAGGAGCTGCATCAGTTAACATTAATATTGAACATCCTGATTTCCTCGAATGGCTTAACATCAGAGAGCCTAAAGGGGATATCAATAGGCAATCTCTTAACTTGCATCAGTGTGCTGTCATTGGCGATAAGTTTATGCGAAGCCTTGAAGCGGGAGATCAAGAAGCAAGGAATAAGTGGAGTAAACTCATCCAAAAGCGTAAAGCAACTGGCGAGCCATACATCCTTTTTAAAGGAAACACGAACAAAGCTAATCCGCAAGCTTACAAAACGAACGGATTAAAAGTTCATATGACTAATATATGTAGTGAAATTACACTGCATACTGATGAGTCACATAGTTTTGTTTGCTGCTTGTCTTCATTAAACTTAGGTAAGTATGATGAATGGAAGAATACTAATTTAGTATACGATGCTACTTGGTTTTTAGATGGTGTGATGGAAGAGTTTATACAACGCGCTAAGAATATGCGAGGTTTTGAAAATGCCATAAGATCAGCTACTAAAGGTAGAGCTATTGGTCTTGGTGTATTAGGATGGCATACGCTATTACAAAAGAGTGGAATAGCATTTGAAGGTCTTTTAGCGCAGTTTAAGACGCGTGAAATATTTTCAAAGATTAAGATAGAAACTGAGAGAGCTTCTAGGGCACTTGCGGAGACATATGGCGAGCCCTTATGGTGTGTAGGTACTGGAATGCGAAATACGCATTTAAGAGCTGTAGCGCCAACTGTATCAAATAGTAAATTAGCAGGTAATTTGTCACCAGGTATAGAACCTTGGGCTGCAAATATATTTACTGATCAGTCTGCTAAAGGAACTTTTATTAGAAAAAATCATGAACTTAAAAAAATACTTAAAAAGATTGGTATTGATACTAAGGAAACTTGGGATCAAATTCTGGAAGATGGTGGATCCATTCAAGGAATTAAAAAACTCGATGGATGGTTTTACGATCACCTCGGAAGATTAACTGAAGAATCTGAAGAAAACGAACCAGTAAAGAATGTGTTTAAAACATTTAAAGAGATTAATCAACTAGAATTAGTTGGTCAAGCTGGGATACGTCAAGATTACATAGATCAATCAGTTAGCTTGAACCTAGCTTTTCCTGCAGAGGCAGAACCTAGGTGGTTAAATAAAGTTCATTTCGAAGCTTGGAAGCGAGGAATTAAAACTTTATATTACACAAGAACAGAATCTGTTCTAAGAGGAGATATAGCTGCAAGAGCTATGGATCCTGATTGTATTTCTTGCGACGGATAAATTAATTAAAAACAATTATGGCACAAAAATTTACATTCGCTGACGCGAAAAAAAGAATAAAAGAATTAGAAAATCAAGTTGAAGCTGCTACTGTGAAAGCAGGCAACGTAATACTTGATACATCTGACAATGTATTCACTAGTAAAGAACTAAATAAAATTAAGTTTTTAGAACTATGGGCACTACTTGGCCCTATAATTGGTATAGTTATAGGACTTATTGTAGGATAATTAATGGGGAGCTTACCGTAATGGTTTGCTCCCCTTTTTTTATTTAAGAATTTTTCTTGCTTCTGTCTGTAAACGGAGGATAAAGAAATTTATTTAATTGAGAATTATCATTAGGATCAGCTACTTTACTATATATTTGTTTACTGTTAGCTACTAACAAATCTTCTTCTGAGTTTTTTTGCTCATTCATAGCTTGATTTATAGCTGTTGAACCTAAACTAGTTTTTCTTTCATTCATAATAATTATTTTTAATGTTTGTGAGCAACTTTTTCCCAAGGAAGACTGTGATCTCCTTCGACTTTTGCTTTACCGTTATGCATTATTTTACCGTTGTTTCTTTCGTATTTTTTTTTACCGTAATAAACAAAGCCTTCATCATAATCAAGTTTACCAGATGATATTTCTTTCTGATGAACTTTTTCATGTCTAATTACTTCTTTACGTTTTTCTTTTGAAAGACCTTTGGCTACTACAATGCTTCCATCTCTGTTAGCTTCGCCCAAAACTCCTGCCTCTAAAGCTTTTATTGGAGTTTTTTTATCCTCTTTAGCTTCTTTAGCTTCTTCTTTTTTACGTTTTTTAACTACTTTTTTTATAGACTTTTCAAGACCTTTAAAAGAATCATTTTTAGCTCTGGCTTGATTTGTTTTTCTGTCTGTAATACCAAGTTCCCATTCGCCCCAACCCATCATTAGAGCTATTCGTTGCCAAATAGCATTTTCATTATTAGTTGATTCTACTATATTATTTAACTTTTTCAAAACTCTATCTGCAGGTATATTTACAAATGCAGATACAACTTTAGCTATAGCCATAAAAGCAGGATTATCTAAAGCAACACCTTTATCTCTTATTTTTTTAAGTTCTTGCTTGTAAGTAAATGTTCTACCTGCTGACTGTAACTTTTTAAATTTAGAATCTATAGGTGGTGAAACAGTAAACAACTTATCAGCTACCTTAGTATAGTCAGGTCTTTTTTTGTCATTTTGCCTTTTTATTTCTAATGCCATGTTTTTAAGCATAGCAACAAAAGCACCAGCAACTCCAGACCCTCTTAAAAAAGTATCTACAGTACTATTGGCTATATTAAATGCTGCTTGATCTTTTCTTGAATTTTGAAATTCATCATCGTCATCAGAAAACAACATACCAAACATAGCTTGTTGCAATGTTGTAAATATTATATTCTGAACAGCACCATAGTATAATATCTTAGATACATTTGATTTCCAGTCCCCTCGACCCGCTGCAAGATCCTGAACGGCTCTTTTAGTTAATCTAGTGTATTGTATAGGCGTATTAGCAAAAGCTAATATAACGCGCCCTAATGAACTTGCTTGCTCCATACTTACTCTTGATGGATCAGATGATTGTTGAGACTCATTAGAAGAATCTCTAAAATCTGAAAAAGCCTGCTTTTCAGCATCAGCCTTACTTAAACCAGATTCAACTAAAGAATTAACCCTGTTTCTGTAAAAAGTAGAACCACCTGATGCTATAGCAAAACTATCAGCTATCTGTGTAGGTAAAAATCCTTTTTTAAGTAACCAAGATAAACCAGCTCTAACTTTATTAGTAGAACCAGCTGCTTGTTGAGCAATTTCATCAGCATTTACATCTGTTTTTAATCCAGATCTTCTTTGTTTAAGAAAATCAGAATTAAATAAATAACTAAAGTCAGACCAGTATTGTTTTTGATTAGCAAAAGCTTTAGCGGCTGCTGCAGGGTTATTATCAGACCAGTTTATAAAGTTTATAGAAGATATTGTTTGTAGAATAGCAGATCTTTGATTAAAGAACATAATAGTACCTACTGAATCATTAACCCAGTTTAACCAATTATTTGTTATTCTATTAGCACCAGAAGGTCTGTTTCTACCTGTCTTCATTCTATACAAAGAATCATCTAAAGCTTCAATATATTTGTCACCAAAAGTAGCGCGTAGCTTATTTTTGTTGTCTTTCGTATAAACATCATCAATAGCTTGCTGCCAAGGAGCTAACATTTCAGATCTAGTAGTAGTATTAACATGATTAACTAAATCAGTTGTTATAGTTCCAGCTAACCAACCTTTTGTTGGATCAGGATATCCATTAATATTAAGAGCACTAACTTGATTAGCAAAAGCCTTAAGTTCAGGATTATTTTCAACATAATCAGTTAATGCTTTTATATCTTTTTTAGATAAATCACTTGGAACAGCACCTTTTTTATTCCAAAGATAAACTCTTGCAGCATCTTCATTAGAAAAATCACGTACAGCTTCTTTACTTAAATTAGCTGGTGTGTCTTTTATTTGTTCTTTTATTTGCTTCCATTCTATCATGGCAGCTTGTTTAGAAGATTCAAAAGCTGTCATACCATCATTATAAGGAGACATAACATTATCTTTCCACCATTTTAAATCTTTATTACCTTGCTTACCTTTACCTAACATAGGATAAATTAAACCTAAAAAGTCTTCGGCTGAATACGGTACAAAAGCTTGAAAACCTTTTTTAGCACCCATTTTAGCTGCTCTAGCTTCAGAATAAATAGCTTCAGATTTTATACCTTTGTTTTTTTCTAACATTTTGTTAAATTCTTTACTCAAAGGCGCTTGAATTTGAGATATACCATCTCCATCTTCATAAAAAGTTCTACCTTTAGAAGCTAATGTTTTTTGTTTTTTAGCTATTCCATTTGCTTTAACTCCATATTGTTCTTCTATAGTTAAACCATTTATTCCCATTAAAGAGGAAGGATCTATACCACCATCAAAAACAGCAACAGTAGGATTAAAATATCTTTCTAACCAACTGTTTGAAAAAACTTTCCATCCTTCTGGCATACCTAGTCCTAATCCAGCATCATTTAATTTATAATTAAGAGATTTATCTAAAGCAATAACTTTATAATTTCTTTGTACAGCTTTTAAATCTTGAGCAAAGTCTCTTCCAGAAAGAATACTGTCCATTAAATACAAATAAGCACCTGTTGCGGGCATAGCATGTTCAAATTCAAATACTCTATCTTTACCACCTTTTGGATTTAAAGATCTAGCAACAACTTCTGCTCCTAATCTATGCGGATGGTTTTTTAAATTACCGACTAAAGACATAAAATTACCAATAGATATAGCTGCATTTTTATCTTTAACTATTGCAAGATTTATTCTATTCCACATCTGATCCCAAATAGCGAGATTGTTTCTATTAAACTCAGCTGTTGTACCATTTTCAAAATTTCTTTTTTGAATTGCTTCTGTTGAACCAACCGCTTTTCCATTTTCGTAAAGTCTTCTAGTTAAATCAGTTACACCAACAAAATCTGGACCCCAATTCTTAAATTTATTTGAAGATTCTTTTAATAATTTTTTATATAAATCATTATTTTCATTAAGCATTTCTTTTGTAAAAGCCTTAGATACACCTCCTATAACTCTTTTACTAGGTGTTAACATTCCAGTTCCATTACCTGTAAAAATAAATTTTTTAGGAAACAAAGGAAATACATATTTTTCTAAATCTTTAACATATTCTTTTATTTGCTTTTTATCTTTTAAATCATATTTACCTCTTTTTAAATATTTTTGTAACAATAAATCTATATTACCAGATTTTAATCTAAATTCTCTATCTAATTCAGAAGCAGGTTTGTTTAGTGTACTTTTACTAGCTAATGGAAATCCTGATTTTTCAGTAAAAGATTTTGCTGTTTCTGGATTTTTCTTAGCTTCTGATATTCTAATTTTATTACTTACATCATCTAATATAGCATTGTATAATCCTTCATTTTTTCTATCAGCTCTAGTATTTTTAGCAAGACTTTTATCAGCAAAGTATTCTATCACATCTTCTTTAGTAAAACCATTATCCTGCCAATCTTCTAACAATTGTCTAGTATTTTGGTTTTTAGAAATCTCACGATTAGTTAAAAGTTCACCAACTTGATCCCAATTTTTGTTTATGTAATTATCAAAAACTTCGCCAGATTTTAGCATTTCTTGTTTTATAGCTTGACCAACGTTTAATTGTTCTTTTGCACCGTCTTTGTTTGTTTTAAAGAAAGAAGAAGGTGAATTTGCTACTGCTCTTGAAAATGCTTTATTACGTGCTGTTGTTTTTTTCTTATTAGTTTTTGGAATAACAACTTTTTCTGAAGCTTTACCCATTTCTTTTTTAGCCTTTGGATTTGTCAAAGCCTGTTCAGCTGCTAAAGTATTATTTTCAAAACTTTTAACAATATCTTCAACTAAAGCAGTTGGTAATGTTGATTGTTTTTCATTAATTCCTATTTTATTAGTTTTAGATTCAATATTTTCATTACTAAACAAAGCTTTCGCTTGAGGAGTATCAATAGATGTTTCTTTATTTTTCTTTTGACTTTCTTTGAATAAATCTTTTCTAGCATCTAATTTTCCAAACCTAGTATTTGCAAATATAGATTCACCAAAACCTTCAATACCAACAGGCGTTCCATCGGCTCTTTTTGTTTCAGGATCAAATTTAATTAATCTATCTGTAACATTTTCAATTATTTTTTGACCTTCTTGTACACTTTCAGATCTACTTTTTATGTAATTGTTTATAGCTCCATCTTGTTTTACTATAGATTCATACACTTTATTAAAAACCCTAGGATTTTGAAAATCTTCTTTAGTTTTTACTGTATTTGGTATTAATTTGTTTATAGATTCTAATAAAGGTTTAGATAATGTTGATTTGGAATCTTGAGATTTTGTTTTTTGTTGTTCATCTATAACGCCACCTTTTATTATCGCTTTTTTACCACCTTTTAAAACTTTTTTATTAAAATCTTTAACAAATTCAAAAGCTCCTTCAGGATTATTAATATTAAGATTAGCAGCTGATTCTTTGCCTATTATAGAATTAACAGTATCTCCAATTATATTGCTAATATTTTCAAAAAAGCCAGTATCTTTAGATGTTATTACGCCTTCATATATTGCATCACTTATAGCAGTTAATATTTCTTTAGACTGCTCTTGACCTTTTTCATAAGTATTTATTTGATTTAATATGTTATCTTTTTGATCTTCTGTTATTTCACCAGTTAATATTGCGTTAGAAAGAGTAGAATCTAAAGATTGTTGTATTTCATTATATTGATCTTCTGTAAATCCAGCAGAATCTAAAGCAGCATGTATATACTCATGCACAGCAGTTCCTTTGTTAGCAATTGGTGCTCTTTGAGTAAAAACACCTATTGTTTTAGTTTCTGGATCAAAAAAACCATTTTTAAATTCACTTCCTTGACTAGTTTCTGTTATAGTTGCATTTTCTGCTATTAATTCAGCTTGGCTTTGATCTAAAACAGTTCCATCTTCCAGTTTAATTGTTTTAGTAGCATCTCCTTCCTTAATAAATGTTTTTATTAAATCAACATCCATTTCAGTAACACCAACAATAAGATCAGCAAATAAATCTTTTTTATTTGATTCTTTTATTTTTCTAAGACCGAGATCTGACTGAATTTCATTTCTTCTTTGATCTCCTTCATCTAAGCCTTTTATTACTTTTTGTTTTTTAAACCTTTGATCGTTCTTATTAATTATACCTCTTCTTCTTTCTTGTATTGTGTCAAATTCAGTTTGAAGACCTTTTCGTATTAAAGATTTATCTGATTCACTTGTGCTTGGATCATTGACAATTTCAACCCATTCTGTATTCATAGCTCTTGATCTTCTATCAAGTTCCATAACTTCTTGTTGCTGTTCAAAAGGTAGTTTTAAAAATCTATCAATTGTTATATCTTGATCTCTTTCTACTTCACTTATAAGTATATCTCTTTGCTCTTTTGCAGCTTTTTTAGTTACTTTATTATCTTCAAGTATTATAGACTGAAGTCTATCTATTTCAGTTAACTGTGTTTTTAATTTTGTTTTATCTTCTTTAGTTGATATAACATCTAAAACAGCAGCTCTAGCTATATTTGAAGCTGGAATTAAACTTAGTCCACCACCAGTTAAAACGGCGGCTGCCATAGCTTCATCAACTCCTTCGAATAAACTTTTATCTGCATTTGTTAATATTATATCTGCAGAATTTTGTGCAACTTGTGTTAGTCCTTCTGATAAAACCTCTCTAGTTATACCAGCTGGTATTTCTTTTAAAGCCTGAGTTATTCCGCTTGCTATACCTTCATTGAAAGCTTTTCCAGGAAATGCTTTTCTAAACCTAGTCATTTTATTTAATATAGCTAAAGATCCAAATTGTTCTCCTACAAGTTCAGCTCCACCATATATAGTTGCTGTTCCAAATTTAACTAAATTACTAACCTCTGAAGCTTCCTTATAACCTGCAATTTGTTTTTCTAAAGATTCTCTTTCTCCTGGTAAAAAACTATTTTTAGTTATTTTATCTTCAAGACTAGCTTGTAATCCAGGTAATCTTTCGTCTGCTTCTTTTTTTGCTAAAGCAAATTCAGCTAATCTACCTCCATAACCCATTGCTCCAAATAAAGCCATACCTGAACCAGGTACGACAGTTGAAACAGCCATTACAGCAGCTGAAGCGCTAAAGTCTATCCAAGTATCTCCAAAGAAATTACCAAAGTCATCTATATTTCTTATATTGCCTACTTCTATTTTTTTTGGTAAATATTCAGCTATATAAGAATCTAATTCTTCTTTTTCTTTAATTAGATCTTTCGATAAAGCTCCTTCTTCTAAAGTTTCTAATTGTTCAGGAGTTGCTAAAATTCCAGACTCTCTAAGCATGTCAACAGTACCAGTTGCAGCCATAGCTATATCATAACCTGTGCTTTTTAAAACAGCTCCTATTCTATTTGACGCAGAATAATCAACTTTATAAGCGTCAATCATTACTTGTATATCTTTAAGATCAACTCCTAAATCAAAATAATTATCACTATCTTTTTTAAGTTGTCCTATTAAAACATTAGCTTCATTTATATTATTATTTATAAACTCAGGATCGTCATTATTAGCTTTACTAGTTTCTATAGATACCAGTAATTTGTTTAAAGCATCAACATTATCTTTTATTGGAATTTCAAGCTTTTTTTGTTGAGATTTTGCATAAACTTTATTTGCTTCTTCTCTTTTAGCAACAAACTTACGCATGTCAAGTTTGTTAATGTCATCATCAAATTCTCTAACTGCTTGTTCTTGAATACTTGCAGATTCTTTTTTTATGCTTTTTAATTCATCTTCATTAAAAGTTACATTTCCTGTATCTTTTAATTCTTTATATAATTCTATAGATCTTTTACTATGTTTATTTATTCCTGAAAGTGGATGAAATTCATATTTTAACTTATCTACTACTTTTTGAGTTTGTTCTGCAATAACATTTTCTTCGTTATTTAATATTTTTTCTCTACCCTCTTGATCTTCTTTTATTTGATTCTCAAAATTTTCAATTTCTTTTTTATCTTTTTCATTAAAAATTATTCCGTGCAATTGCGGGTCTATTTTACTAAGACCTTCTGTTTCTTTAAATATTAAATATTGTTCAGAATAACCTTCTGGATTTTCTGGAGTTATATTTTCTTTACTTCTTATTCCTTCTAATCTACCTGATTTGTATTTTTTTCTTAAATTAGTTAAATATGGAATTTCAGGAGTATCTCTTTCTCTAATTTCTTCGTCACTTAATTCTGGTTCTTTCGAAACATCAACATTTTCTGAAATCTCAGTTTCTTTTTCTAAATTAGGTTGAGTTAAAATACTTTCAGCTGTTTCTTCTTTAACATCTTCAATTTTCACACACTGACCATCTATGTTTTCAAAACCTTCTGGACAAACTATATCTTTTAATGGACTTCTAGTTTTTTTATTATTATTATAACCACATTCATGGCATGTGTAAAGGTCATTTCCTCCATCAGAAACTTTCCAACTATGATCGCATTTTTCGCAGTTTATTTTACTGCTATCTTTTTTATGATATCTTATAACTTTTGCAATATTAGATTCTGGCTCCTTGGCCGCTATCATTTTACTTACAATTGTTTTTAAACTCATTAAGAATATTTTTTAATTAAATCAGCAGCAGAAAGCGCTTTCATTGTTAAAGGTGAATTTTCTGTTTCTTCTACGCTTTCTTCAACAATTTCTGTATTTTGTTCTGCTTCAATTGGATTACCTGCTAAATCCATAGTTGGAGCTTCTGTAGTTTTTTCAGTCATTGTTTCCGATACTTCACCTTGCGGTGTTTGCATAATTTCTGTTTGTTGATCTTCTACTGTTGTTCCTTGAGATAATTCAACGTTCTTATTTGCAGCTATATCTGATGCTTGGTTTTGGGCATTTAAAGCTATAGTATTTGGATGAGGTTTAGATTGTCTTTGATACTTACCACCTATGTATTCATTAAGACTATCGTAAGCTTTAGCCTCTGCAGCGTTCTGCCAGCTTCTTCCATTTTCATCAGTATAATTAACATCTTCAGCTAAAGCTTTTATTTCATCTTGAGGCATGTTTAAATGATCTCCTAAGTATGATCTTATACCTTCTGGACCAACGCTTTCTAAAGCATCTCTAGTAAA
>Ga0209383_1001927_pt1 | contig 12619 bp, 10 predicted proteins | sample CoawatmetaG02DNA_FD_187510 | JGI IMG/M metagenome (GOLD analysis project Ga0209383, IMG submission 187510) | Marine microbial communities from the West Antarctic Peninsula - Coastal water metaG029-DNA (SPAdes) (version 2) | ecosystem: Environmental > Aquatic > Marine > Coastal ... | reverse complement strand
AAGGATCTGATTTGCTCATTTTTTTTATTCCATCCCTGAGACTCATTATTCTAGAAAATTGTTTTTGTATTAATGGCTCTGGTACTTTTAAAAAATCTGTTGCATTAAAATCGTTATTAAATTTTTGTGCAATATCTCTACAAAGCTCTAAGTGTTGTTTCTGATCGTCTCCGACTGGTACATGTGTTGCATCATATAGTAAAATATCTGCAGCCATTAAAACTGGGTAAGAGTAAAGACCAATACTGGCTTTTTCTTTATCTTTACCAGCTTTTTCCTTAAATTGTGTCATTCTATTAAGCCAACCTATTCTTGAAACACAACTTAAAATCCACGCAGCTTCTGAATGGGCTGAAACCATAGATTGATTGAAAATTATACTATTAGCTGGATTAATTCCACATGCTATAAATGTAGCAGCAGTTTCTCTTATGTTTTTTTTTAGTTCTTTGGGTTCTTGTTTCACAGTTATTGCATGAAGATCTACCACACAAAAAATACATTGATTTAGTTTTTCATTCTGGAGGTCTACAAAATTCTTGATGGCACCAAGGTAATTTCCTAGGTGAAGATTTCCCGTAGGCTGAACTCCTGAAAAAATTTTTTTACTCATCTTAGTAGTTTAAGTTAATATCACTTCTTTTAAAAGCCTTGATTAAAATTGCCATGAGAAGATAAAATATTAGTCCCGATATAATTGTACCAATTAAATAAAAAGCTTTGAAACTTGCTTGATAGGTCAACTTGTCATTAAAAAAGTAAATTACATAATTAAAAAATATTCCCATTAATACTGAAGCTATTAAAATTTTAATTAATCTGGTTATAAAAACTAAATTAAAACTAAATAAACTATTCATTTTTAAATATATAAACAGTAAAATAGCATTGACCCAGGATGATATCGTGGTTGCTATCGGTATAATCAAAAACCCAATTTGTTTAAAAAAAACAATACTAATAAATATATTTAATAAAACTGATGCTAGAGAAATATAAAAAGGAATTTTTGTATTGTGCCGTGCGAAAAAAAAAGTTGAAAAAACCTTGATCAAAGAAAATGCTGGTAAACCAATGGCAAAATAGAATAAGGCTTTTCCTGAGTTTTTGGCGCTCTCTTCATCAAATGACCCATAACCAAATAAAGAAGAAATAATCTCTTCAGATGCTATTAGTAATGCGATTGTTGCAGGTATACTTAAAAATAAGCTTAACTCTAAAGCTTTATTTTGAATTAAGTTTATTTTTTCTTTTTTATTATTTTCAACATGTCTTGAAAGTTGAGGGAGTATTACTGTACCTATTGCAATTCCTGCAATAGCAAGATTTATTTGATAAATCCTATCTGCATAATAAAGGTAAGATACTGCACTAGCCTGAAAAGATGCAATGATTGTTCCTACTAAGATATTTATTTGGGTAACACCAGAAGAAAAAATACTAGGAAGTAATTTCCTAAAAAAAATTTTTACTTTACTATCGATTTTAATATATAATTTGAATTTGGGAGAAAAATATTTTTTTACGAATAAATATAAAAATATAAATTGTAATATTCCTGATAAAGTAACAGCATAAGATAAATAATATACCAATTGGTCATTTAAAATTTTTCCAAAAAGTAACACTCCTATTAAAAGAATATTTAAAATAATAGGTGCAGCCGATGCTACAGCAAATTTATTATGTGAATTTAAAATAGCAGAAAAAAAAGACGCCAAACTAATAAACATTAAAAAAGGGAAGGTAATTCTTGTCAAAGTTATAACTAATTCCATTTTTTGGTAATCACCATCAAAACCTGGTGCAATTAAGAAGACAAATAATGGCATCAGTATCTCAATTATAAGAACTAAAAAAAATAGACCCACAACAAGCAAATTAAAGATATTATTTGCAAATATTTGAGCCTCTTTTTTCTTACTCAATAGTGATGAATAGCTGGGCACAAATGCAGCATTAAAAGTTCCTTCTGAAAATAATCTTCTAAATGTATTGGGTATTCTAAATGCAACAAAGAAAGTGTCTGCTAAAGGGCCTGCCCCAAGAAATATTGCTATTAGTACATCCCTTACATAGCCTAACAATCTACTAATTATAGTAAAAAAGCTAAACGTGCCTGTTGACTTAATAAGGTTCATAAATCATATTAGTCTTAAAATTGCTCCATTTGTATATCTAATTAACATAAATGAAAAAAACTAAAATAGACCATTACACGGATAAAGAAGCTTTAGAATTTCATAGCTTAAATAAGCCTGGAAAAATTGAGATAAATTCTTCTAAACCGATGACAACTAAAAGAGATTTAGCATTGGCTTATTCCCCAGGTGTTGCCGTTCCCGTTCAGGCTATTTATGACAATCCAGAAGCTGCTTATGATTATACTTCTAAAGGAAATCTGGTTGCGGTGATAAGTAATGGCTCTGCAATATTAGGTATGGGTAATTTAGGTGCATTAGCCTCAAAACCTGTAATGGAAGGAAAAGCGGTTTTGTTTAAGAGGTTTGCAGATATAGATTCGATAGATTTAGAAATTGATTCACAAGATGCAGATGAAATTATTAATAGTATAAAAAATTTTGCGTGTAGCTTTGGTGGAATTAATTTAGAAGATATAGCTGCTCCTGATTGTTTTGTTATTGAGGAAAAATTAAAAGAAATCCTAGATATTCCAGTTTTTCATGATGACCAACATGGTACATCAATAATAACAACTGCAGCTTTAATCAATGCTTTAGATATAAATGGAAAATCGATAAAAGATATTAAGGTTGTTGTTAATGGGGCTGGCGCTTCAGCAATCGCGTGTACAAATTTATTTAAAAATAGTGGTGTACCAAATGAAAATATAACCATGCTAGATCGTAAAGGAGTAATTTATAGAGGAAGAATAGAGGGTATGGACCAGTGGAAGTCTGCCCATGCAATTGATACAAAAAATAGAACCTTGGAAGAAGCTATCAATGGAGCTGATGTGTTTTTGGGGTTATCTGCAAAAGGGGCTCTGAAAAAAGAGTTGGTAAAAACTATGGCTAAGAACCCAATAATTTTTGCTTGTGCTAATCCAGATCCAGAAATAACTCCTGAGGAAATAATGGAAGTTAGAGATGACGCCATTATAGCAACTGGAAGATCTGATTATCCCAATCAAGTTAATAATTTGATTGGCTTTCCCTACATATTTAGAGGAGCTTTAGATGTAAGAGCCACTACAATTAATGAGGAGATGAAAGTAGCAGCTGCAGAGGCAATAGCAAAATTAGCAAGAGCAGATGTTCCTGATGAAGTTGTTGCAGCAATGGGTGGTGATCGTCCTAAATATGGAAAAGATTATATAATTCCATCCACTTTTGACCCAAGGTTAATCAGTGTAATTCCTGCTGCTGTTGCAAAAGCTGCAATGGATAGTGGTGTTGCAAGAAAAGATATAAAAGATTTCGAAATTTATAAAGATCAGCTTAAACAAAGACTGGATCCTTCAGTGACTATTATGCAGGGTATTAATTCTCATATTAAAAAAAATCAAAAGAAAATTGTTTTTGCAGATGGAGAAGATGAAAATACCCTTAAAGCAGCAATTGCATTTAAAAATTCTAAATTAGGTATTCCAATTTTAGTCGGTAAAGAAGAAAAAATTAAAGAAAGAATAAAAGAAATTGGCTATAATGAAAATTTTAATATTGAAATAATAAATTCTCAAGACTCTGACAAAAGAGAAAAATATGTGAGTTTTTTGTTTAAAAAAATGCAAAGAGAACAAGGTCTTTTGGAAAGAGACTGCGATAGACTTGTAAGAAATGATAGGGTTATATGGGCTTCGTGTATGGTGGCATGTGGTGATGCAGATGGTGCTGTTACTGGGAATACCAGAAGATTTGGTGCATCTTTAGATAAGATCACACAAGTTGTTAATGCGAGATCAGGTGAAATAATGTTTGGTTTAAACATGGTTGTTTCAAAAGGAAAAACTATTTTTGTTGGCGATACTAGTGTTAATGAATATCCAAGTTCAGAAGAGCTTGCAAAAATTGCTATATCAGCTGCAAGAGTGGTTAAGTTATTTGGTTTTGTTCCAAAGGTCGCGTTTGTTTCTCATTCCACTTTTGGTCAACCCCTTACAAGTAGAACTAAACATATAAAAAAAGCAGTTGAAATTTTAAAAAATAAAAATGTAGATTTTGATTTTGATGGAGATATGCAGCCAGATGTTGCTTTAAATGCAGAATATAAAGAGCTCTATCCCTTTTCAAGTATTGTTGGAAACGCAAATATTTTAATAATGCCCGGACAACATAGTGCTGCTATTTCATATAAGATGATGAAGAGTTTAGGGGATATAAAAGTTATTGGGCCTCTATTAATTGGTTTGGGTCAGCCAATTGAGATAGCGCCTCTAAGATCTTCTACATCAGAAATAATAAACTTAGCCTCAGTCGCTGCCTACTCAGCTGATGTGATTGACTATAAAAAAGATTAATTTTTTTGGATTCTTAAATCTTCAACCAAAACAATACTAGTTATAACATCTTCAACATCGAGTATTTCTCTTGCTTCGCTTATTACTTCTTTTTTTTCTTTTTTTGTTTTAGAAATTCCATAAATAAATATTTTCTTTTTATATGTGTCTATTTGGTAATTGGTTGCCTTTATTTGTTTATTAAATATTAGCGCCGTACGTAACTGTGAAGTTATTAATATATCCTTCGCTGATTGTTGAAAATTGAAAGCTTCTTTTATTTTAATATCATTTTTGACAGACCTGACACCTTTAGTTTCCCACGCTAACTTAGTTATACGGAGTTTTTTTTCTGGGTCATTAACTTTTCCTGTTAAAAAGATCCTACCATCTAGAACTTTTGTGCCTACAGATAGTAAATAACTCTTATCTCTTAATATTAATCTTGCTGTTAAGTTTTTTTGCATCACAGAGTCATCTATTTGAGTGCCTAAAGACCTTGGGTCTAAAGCAATACTAACTCCAGTTCCAAAAATGCCCCTTGAACTTATTCCAACACAACCAGTTAAAATCAAGAAAATTAAGCTTATTAATATAGTTTTATTTTTCATTTTTTAACTTTAAGCAGTAGTTGTAAATTTCTTTTTTAGATACATTAGTATTTTGGCTGATTAAATCAGTAATATCTTTAATGCTTAATTTTTTTATCATTTTTTGAATATTTTTTTTATCAGATTCTTTTAAAATTATCGAAGAGTTTTTTTCTTTAAATTTTTCAGAAATAACAATTGTAAGTTCTCCCTTTGGATCAAACTTAAAGGGCTCTAAATCTTCAATATTAACTCTGATATATTCCTCAAAAAATTTTGTCATTTCCCTGCAAATCAAAATTTTTCTGTCAGAAAAATAATATTTGATATTTTTTACAGATTTATTAAATTTTCTTGGAGAGATAAAAAAAACAATACAGCAATTTATATTTATCAATTTTTCAAAATCATCTTTTAATTTATTATTTTTTTCAGGAAAGAAACCATAGAAGAAATATTTTTCACTGAAACCACTAATGGAGACAGCAGTTGAAACAGCTGATGCCCCAGATATTGGAAAAATATTAATGTTATTTTTCACACATTCATTAATTAATATTGCACCGGGGTCAGAAACTGAAGGTGTTCCTGCGTCAGAAATTAGTGAGACAACACATTCTGATTTTAAAATCTCTATTATTTTTAATAAGTTTTTTTTTTCATTAAACTTATGATTTGAAATAAGTTTTGACTTGATTTCATATCTATCTAATAAATTTTTTGAAATACGAGTATCTTCACATAATATATAATCTGATTTTTTTAGGACATCTAAGGCCCTTAAAGTAATGTCGCTTAAGTTTCCAATTGGTGTTGCAACAATATAAAGGCCATTTTCAACTTTATTATTTTTATTTTCAGTATGTAGAATCATCACAATATAATCGTTATAATAATAACATCAAAATGAAGAAAATTATTAAAATTATATTACTTTTAGCTCTAACTTTTTCTGTTTTGGAGAAAGAAGTTCAGGCTAGTAAAAAAATTAAGATTGGTTTACTTGTACCATTAACGGGTAAAAATTCTGAAATTGGTCAATCTATAATTAGGTCAACACGACTAGCTATTAACAAAATAAATAACCTTTCAATTGAGATTATTCCTAAAGACACTAAATCAAACCCGCAGGACACTTTAAGGGCAGCAAAAGAATTGGCTAAATTAGATATAAAAATAATTATTGGTCCTGTCTTTAATGAGAATTTAATTTATCTTGATGAATTAACTGAAGTAACTTTTTTATCATTAACAAATAAAAATAATAATTTTTCAAAAAATATTATTAATGCTGGTATCAATGCTACTTCACAATTAAAAACTGTTAAGAAGTTTCTTGAATTAAATGAGATAAAAAAAACAATCTTTTTAACTCCAAATGTAAAATATAAAGATGAAATTAAGAAAGCTATTTCTAATTCTAAAATAAAGATAATAAAAAATTATGTATATGATACTGATCCAACTAAACTTACCCAGCAGATTGAGAAAATTACGCGTTATGATGTAAGAAAACAAAATCTTAAAGATGAAATTGTGAGGCTAGAAGAGTCAAATCAAAGTAACAAAGAAAAATTAATTGAGAGATTGAAAAAATTACGCGTTATGATGTAAGAAAACAAAATCTTAAAGATGAAATTGTGAGGCTAGAAGAGTCAAATCAAAGTAACAAAGAAAAATTAATTGAGAGATTAAAAAAAAGAGATACTCTTGGAAGTGTAAAATTTGAATCTATAATAATTGCAGATTTTGATGAAAGTTTAAAAAGTGTTACAACATCTTTATTATATACAGATATATCACCTAAAAAAAAATATTTTATAACACTTAATCAATGGTTTGATGAGTCTCTTCTTGAGGAAGCTAGTGCACAACCTCTTTATTTTCCGTCTATAAATAAAAAAAATTATGAAGATTTTTCAATAGAATATTTTGAAAAATTTAATCAGTATCCAAATCAATTATCTTTTTTGAGTTTTGATTTAGTTGGGCTAATTTATTATTTAATACTTAAAAATAACTCTATTGTAGATGAAAAGATATTTACTAAGAGAACTTTATTTAAAGGGAAGGTTGGAATTTTTGAAATAAAAAATAATAAAATTAACCATATTCTTAATTTTTATAAAATTGAAGATAATGAGTTTATAAAAATCTTTTAATTTTTTTAAAAGCTTCAAACCGGTGATCCATTTTATATTTTTGTGAAGCCCTCATCTGTCCAAAGGTAATTTTTTTTCCCTTAGGTATAAAAATAGGATCATAACCAAATCCATTTTTTCCTTTCATTGTAGGTGAAATATATCCTTCAATTTTTCCTATAGAATTTCTTGTTTTTTGATTGGGTCCATAAATGGTTAAACTACAAACAAATCTAGCTTTAATTTTTTTTGTTTTCCAATCTTTATTTTTTTTACCTAATTCTCTAAAAACTCTATTCATCGCTTTAATAAAATCTGCTTTTTTTCCACCCCATCTTGCAGAATATATTCCTGGAGATCCATCTAAAATATCAATTTCCAGTCCTGAGTCATCTGATAAGCAAATCATTTTTGATTTTTTGGAAAAATACTTAGCTTTAATTAAGGAGTTTTCCTTAAAGGTTTTTCCATTTTCGACGGGGCTCTTAATCTTATAGTCAGATGTAGAGTAAATTTCTAAGTTTTTCGGCAATAAATCCCTGATTTCCCTCAATTTTCCTGTATTATTTGTACCTACCAATATTTTTGTAATTTTTTTTTTTAACATCTAGCAATTATCGAATTTCATACCATATAAGTCTCAATGGAAAAAGATCAAAACACCTACTCTGAAACTCAAAATAACGAAGATGAAGAGATCAAAGAAGAGACCTTAAATGATGAAGTTCAGCCTGATGTTTCAGAAGGGAAAGAACCACAAAAGCAAATTACACCTGAAGAAAAAATTTTAGAGCTGGAAGATAAATTGGCTAGAGCATTTGCTGAAATGGAAAATCAGAGAAGAAGATTTGAAAAAGAAAGAGAGGATGCTTTTAACTATGGAGGTTTTACTTTTGCAAAAGAAACTTTAAACCTGATAGATAATTTGGAAAGATCAAAACAAATATTAGAAAATGATGAGGCCTTAAAAAATTCAGAAGCCTTAAAAAAAACTTTAGAACACTTTGATATTATAAATAAAGATATGGTTTCTATTTTATCAAAAAATGGAATTACTCCTTTAGATTCAATTGGTAAAAAACTTGATCCAAATTTTCATCAAGCAATGATGGAAATTGAAGATGACCAAAAAGAACCCGGCACAATTATTCAAGAAATTCAAAGAGGCTTTATGATGAAAGATAGATTACTTAGGCCTTCTCTAGTAGGGGTTTCCAAGAAAGCTATAAACAAAGATGAAAAAAGTGAGGAAAATATAGAAAATTCTGATAATTTATAATGTTTGTCAGAACTTGTAGATTAAAAATTAACACTTATATGAAGAGTAGGATTTAAATTATGAGCAAAATTATAGGAATAGATTTAGGAACAACAAATTCATGTGTATCTATCATGGAAGGCAGTCAACCCAAAGTTTTAGAAAATGCAGAAGGTGCTAGAACAACTCCTTCTGTTGTTGCTTTTACTGATGATGGAGAAAAACTTGTTGGGCAACCCGCAAAAAGGCAGGCAGTAACTAATCCTGAAAATACTATATTTGCTGTAAAAAGGTTAATTGGAAGAAATTTTGAAGACCCTACTGTAAAAAAAGATATTGCAGCTGCTCCATTTAAAATAGTTAATTCAGAAAAAGGTGATGCTTGGATTGAAGCAAAAGGTGAAAAGTATTCTCCTTCTCAAATATCAGCTTTTATTCTAATAAAGATGAAGGAAACAGCTGAGAAATATTTAGGTCAAGAAGTGACTAAGGCTGTAATAACTGTTCCTGCTTATTTTAATGATGCTCAAAGACAGGCAACAAAAGATGCTGGCAGAATTGCTGGTCTAGAAGTTTTAAGAATTATAAATGAGCCTACTGCCGCTTCTCTTGCATATGGTTTAGATAAGAAAAAAGAAAATAAAAAAATTGCTGTATACGATTTGGGTGGTGGTACTTTTGATGTATCTATTCTTGAATTGGGTGATGGTGTATTTGAAGTTAAGTCTACTAATGGTGATACATTTTTAGGTGGTGAGGATTTTGATAACACAATTGTTGATTATTTGATTGCAGAATTTAAAAAAGATAATGGTATAGATCTAAGGACTGACAAGCTAGCCCTTCAGAGACTGAAGGAAGCTGCTGAGAAAGCAAAAATTGAACTTTCTTCTGCTGAACAGACAGATGTTAATTTACCATTTATAACTGCAGATAAAACAGGTCCAAAGCATATTAATTTAAAAATGACTAGAGCAAAATTAGAAGCTTTGGTTGAAGACTTAATTTTAAAAACTTTACCTCCTTGTAAGACTGCGCTTAAAGATGCAGGTCTTAGTGCAAATGAAATTGATGAAGTTGTAATGGTTGGCGGTATGACAAGAATGCCAAGAGTTTTAGCTGAAGTTAAAAACTTTTTTGGGAAAGAACCAAATAAAAGTGTAAACCCAGATGAAGTTGTTGCAATGGGTGCTGCAATTCAAGCAGGTGTGCTTCAAGGTGATGTTAAAGATGTGCTTCTTTTAGATGTAACACCTTTATCGCTTGGAATTGAAACATTGGGTGGTGTTTCAACAAAATTAATTGAAAAAAATACAACAATCCCAACAAAAAAAAGCCAAGTCTTTTCTACAGCTGACGATAATCAGCCCGCAGTATCAATAAGAGTTCTTCAGGGCGAGAGAGAAATGGCCTCTGACAATAAAATGTTAGGAAATTTTGAATTAGTTGGCATTGCACCAGCTGCAAGAGGAATACCTCAAATTGAAGTAACTTTTGATATTGATGCAAATGGAATTGTTAGTGTTTCTGCAAAAGATAAAGGCACTGGAAAAGAACAAAAAATTCAAATTCAAGCTTCAGGTGGTTTAAGTGATGAAGAAATTGAAAAAATGGTTAAGGATGCTGAAGCAAACAAAGATGAAGATAAAAAGAAAAGAGAGTCCGTAGACGCAAGAAACCAAGCTGATACTTTAATTCATTCAACGGAAAAGAATTTAAAAGAACATGGTGCTAAAGTTTCAGATGTAGACAAAAAAGCAATAGAAGACTCTTCGTCTGCTTTAAAAGAAGCAATTAAAGGGACTGATATCGAGGATATTAAGAAAAAAACAGAAACTTTAGTTCAAGCATCTATGAAATTAGGTGAAGCAATTTATAAGTCACAGGAAAAAAAAGAAGGTTCACCTAATGATGGTGCTAAAGCTGGTGAAGAAAAAAAAGATGATAATATAGTTGATGCAGACTTTGAAGAAGTAAAAGAAGAAGGTAAGGAAGAGGTAAAAGAAGAAGGTAAGGAAGAGGTAAAAGAAGAAGGTAAGGAAGAAGTAAAAGAAGAAGATAAAGAAAAAAGCGCTTAAGACTTAAAACAACTATCATCTTAGAGTAACTTATGGCTAAAAGAGATTTTTATGACGTCCTAGGTGTTAAAAAAAATGCAAGTCCTGAAGAATTAAAATCAGCATATAGAAAATTAGCAGTAAAACATCACCCAGATAAAAACCCTGGTGATAAAACTTCTGAGGACAAGTTTAAAGAAGCTGGTGAAGCATACGGTATTCTTTCTGATCAAGAAAAAAAACAAAACTACGATAACTTTGGCCATGCTGCTTTTGAAGGTGGTGGGGGCGGAAGACAAGGCGGTGGTTTTGGCGGAGCTGATTTTTCAGATATTTTTGAGGACTTTTTTGGTGATTTTGGTGGGGGTGGTAGATCAGGAGGAAGACAAAGTACAAATAACAGGGGTTCTGATTTAAGATATGATTTGTCAATTACTCTTGAAGAGGCGTATGCAGGGAAAAAACAAGATATAAAATTTTCAACAACAGAAAAGTGTACTACTTGTAAGGGAAATGGCTCCAAACCTGGTCATTCAGCAGGTAGATGTACAGTTTGTGGGGGGAATGGCAAAGTAAGGTCTAACCAAGGTTTTTTTACTGTTCAACAAACCTGTCCTCAATGCCAAGGAACTGGTGAAGAAATTACTCACCCATGCACAGACTGTAATGGTCAAGGTAATAAACAAGCTTCAAAAAAAATATCTGTAACTATACCCAAAGGTGTTGATGATGGAACACGAATAAGGTTAGCAGGAAAAGGTGAAGCTGGTACTAAGGGTGGGGCTAGTGGAGATTTATATCTATTTATTAATGTTCATTCTCATGATCTTTTTAAAAGATCAGATGAAAATTTGTTTTTTGAATTTCCAATTTCTATAGCTGATGCAGCACTCGGTACTACAATTGAGATACCAACAATTGATGGTGGAAGAGCAAAAATTAAAATACCAGATGGAACTCAAAATGGAAAACAATTTAGATTAAAAGGTAAAGGAATGCCTTTTATGCGTGGTAGTGGAAATGGTGACCTTTATGTTCAAGTAAATACGGAAGTTCCTATTTCACTAAATAAAGAACAAAAAGAACTTCTTGAAAAGTTTAGAGAAATTGAGAATGAAAAATCAAATCCAAGTATTAAAAAATTCTTCCAAAAAGCTAAAAGTTTTTGGAAAAACTAAAAGACTAATTAACTAAAAAAGGTTAATATTTTCTAGATGAAAAAAATTAATTTAGCAATTTCTGGTTGCCTTGGAAGGATGGGTCAACAGCTTATTGAATCGTCTATATCTAATAAAAACTTTAAACTAGTAACTCTTACAGAAAATGAACCTGTTATTAAAAAAGTGGCAGGCATTAAACTTGATTTAAATACAGAACAGGCTTTTAAAAAAACTGATATAATAGTGGATTTTACAGCTCCTAAATGTACTCTTGATATTCTTAAAATTGCTTCAAAACTTAAAAAAAGAGTGGTAATTGGAACAACTGGTTTTACTCAAAAAGAAGAAAGTTTAATTAAAAAATATTCAAAGAAAATTCCTATATTAAAAGCTGGCAACATGAGCCTAGGTGTTAATTTATTAATGTATTTAACTGAAATAATATCAAAATCTTTAAATGATGAATATTTAAGCAAAGTATTTGAAGTTCATCATAAACATAAAAAAGATTATCCTTCAGGGACAGCTTTAATGCTTGGCAAAGGTATTGCTAATGGAAAAAATAAGAAATTTTCCGATTTAATTGGAAAGAAATTTTTAAATAAAAAATCTTTTCCGTACGGAGAAAAAATTAATTTTAACTCTATTAGAAAAGGTGAAATTATTGGGGAACATGAGGTAGCATTCTCTAGTGGTAAAGAAATAATAAAATTAAATCATGAAGCGTTTGATAGAGCTCTTTATTCAGATGGTGCTTTAGCTGCTGCAAAGTGGCTCATGAATAAGAAGCCTGGACTTTATTCGATGAGAGATCTATTGAATTTTTAAAAATGAATGAAAAAGAAAAAGCAAAAAAAATACTTAAAATTCTAAATAAAATTTATCCTACAACCCCTATTCCCTTAAGTCATAGAAATAAATTTACACTTTTAACCTCAGTTCTTTTATCAGCAC
>Ga0209383_1001923_pt1 | contig 12641 bp, 14 predicted proteins | sample CoawatmetaG02DNA_FD_187510 | JGI IMG/M metagenome (GOLD analysis project Ga0209383, IMG submission 187510) | Marine microbial communities from the West Antarctic Peninsula - Coastal water metaG029-DNA (SPAdes) (version 2) | ecosystem: Environmental > Aquatic > Marine > Coastal ... | reverse complement strand
ATATCCTATCCTTCAAAGATTCTGGAGAGAAACCTCCAAACACCACTGAATGTATTGCTCCAATTCTTGCGCAAGCCAACATTGCATATGCAGCTTCGGGAATCATGGGCATATAGATACAAACTTTTGAGCCTTTTTTTGCACCTAGATCTTTTAAAACATTGGAAAACTTACAAACGTTTTGATGCAGTTCCAAGTATGATATTTCTTTTGATTGATCTGGCTCATCTCCCTCCCATATGAGAGCAGTTTTACTAGAATGTTTTGCTAGATGCCTATCAATGCAATTAAAAGCAATATTAAGCTTGCCTCCTTCAAACCATCTTGATTCTATGAACTCATTATTGTGGACTTGAGTAAATGGCTCACTCCACGAAAGGTTTAGCAAAGCTTCGTTTCCAAAAAATGTCTCGGGGTCTTCAATAGATTGTTTATACATGGCTGCATAATGATCTAGATCTTCTATGTGCGGATTGCTTAAGCTCTTGGGTGGTTCGTAAACTTTATCGCTCATAAATAGTAGATAAAACTTTTAAAGAATAGAGGGCTGAGGATTGATAAAATTCTTACCCCTTGGGTCTGACATAATTTTATTGATCAACATATCGTAATCAGAGCCATCACTTTCTAGATCAATATCAGAGGCATTAATAATAAGAAGTGGAGCATTCTCAAAGTAAAGAAAAAATTTAGAATAAGCATCATTCAACCTTTCCAAGTAATCCACTGTTAAGAACTTTTCATCCGGATTACCTCTTTTATTTATTCTATCCAGCAATACCTCAACAGGGGCTTGCAAATAAATAACCAAATCTGGGGAAGGAGCATCTAGAGTTAAATGCTCATAGACTTTGTCATACAGACCCATTTCCTCGTCAGAAAGAGTCACTTCTGCAAATAAGCGGTCCTTTTGAATAAGAAAATCTGCAACTCTTACAGGCTCAAACAATGATCGTTGTTTGAGATCTTCTATTTGTTGCATTCTTTGAAATAAAAAAAATAGCTGAGTGGCAAGAGCTGATTGTTTTGGATTTCTGTAAAAGCTTTTTAAAAAAGGGTTCTCTGTTGGTTGCTCAAGAAACACATCGTAATTAAAAGTTTCTGCAATTTTGTGAGCAAGCGTTGTTTTACCAACCCCAATTGGTCCTTCAATAGCAATGTATTTGGGAAGCAGGGCTTCCTGTAAAGCTGGTTCCATAAAGGTTTTTCTTTCGTTTTGTAAAGATTAGCTTAACTCTCCCAAGAAACCAAATTTTTTCTCAACAGGCCCTTTTCTTGAGTCTCTTAAGATTTGTAACATCTCTATTTTTCTTGGTCTATTTACCTTCTGAAACTCTGTCCACCAGGCACCAATTCCCTGAGAGTCTTTCGACGCCTCTTCTCTGAGTAACAAAAAATCATATGCAGCTCTAAACCTTGGATGATTTAAAATTTTATAAGGCTGATGTCCTAAGCGAGTTTCCAACTTGAGTTGCAAAGACCATATATCTTTAATGTAACCATGAAATTTTCTTGGGATTGCTGTTAATTCTTGCTGCTCCCGAATTGTTTTGTCCATACTTCGAAAAAACTTTTTAAGGTTTAGCATTCCCTCTTCTTTTGTTTCATCAATTAACTTAGGCCACATGAGAGCTGCCAAGAGAAAGCCGGGAGTAACAGATTGAGAAGCCTTTAATCTATTGTCTGTATTGATCAGTGCCGCGTGTTGAAATTTTATACCAAAAGAATCTGCCGCGTAGTCTTTCGTATTGATCAAGTATTTTAATGCACCAAACGATTGGAGCTTTTCAAAATTATTTAATGCTTGTTGCGAAAGAAATATTTTACAAAACTCATCGAATAATCTTGCATTAGAAATATTTCCAAGAAGAGAAGATTTTTGATAAATAGCGTCCTTAATATCACCTGAAATCTTAAAATTTAGTTTAGAGCTAAATCTAATTGCTCGAAGACTTCTGACAGGATCTTCTTCAAACCTTAAAATTGGATCACCAATTGAAACAATCATTTTCTTTTGAATATGTTGAATTCCATTGTGAAAGTCGTGCAAAACATTTTCTATGGGATCAAAATATAAAGCATTAATTGAAAAATCTCTTCTGACACAATCTTCTTCTAAGCTTCCCCAGACATTGTCTCTTAATATTTTTCCATCAGTATCCTTTATTAACCCATCATTATTCTCTGATTTCGATGCATCCGCTCTAAATGTTGAAACTTCTATCAGCTCATTTCGACTAAAAACATGCACAATGCGGAATCTCTTTCCAATGATTCTAGATGACCTAAAAATTTTTCTTACTTGTTCGGGCGTAGCGTCAGTTGACACATCAAAATCTTTTGCTTTAATTCCTACCAACAAGTCCCTTACACATCCCCCAACTAGATATGCTTGGTATCCTGATTTTTTTAATGACTTTACAACCTCTAGAGACAGAGGGCTGAACTTACTATCAGCTAATATTTTAGGGGTTCCGGAAGAAGAAGTTTTATTTTTTTTTATCAAAAGCTTAGATGCGCTTGCTGAGGATGGGCGATTTAGCCACCCAGCTGCTTTTCTTTAATCTCATCCAATGTCTTGCAGTCAATGCAATGTGTTGCTGTTGGTCTTGCCTCAAGTCTTTTTACTCCAATTTCAATGCCACAAGCATAGCAGTATCCATAGTCGTCTTGTTTAATTTGCTCTAGCGACATCGCAATTTTAGTAATTAACTTTCTTTCTCTGTCCCTTGTTCTTAGCTCAAAAGCAAATTCCTCTTCCTGAGATGCTCTATCAATTGGATCTGCGTAGGATTCACCTTTGTTTTTAAGATGATCAAATGTTTTTTGCATTTCTTCTTTAAGATGCTCTCTCCAATCTATAAGCACAGCAAGAAAATGTTTTTTCATTGCAGCACTCATATACTTTTCGCCTTTCCTGCCTTGATACGAGGAAATAGGAGTCGATCTTTTTTTAGCCGCTACCTTCTTAGCTGGAGTCTTCTTAGCTGGAGTCTTCTTAGCTGGAGTCTTCTTAACTGGAGTCTTCTTAACTGGAGCCTTCTTAACTGGAGCCTTCTTAACTGGAGCCTTCGTAACTAGGTTCTTGCTTGCACTAGGTTTCGCTGCTGCTGCAAGCTTTGTTTTTTTTGTGTCAACTTTTTTAGGCATATTCTATAAAAAAAATTTTAAGGCGCTGAAATTATCAGAAAGGACTAGATTTAGCTAGCTTTTTTGAAAACTTTTTAATGTCTCTTGGTATCCATCTTTTGTTAATCTTGGGCCAAAGGTCTCTACAACTCTAGCTGCACCAAAATTTGCAAACGTTGCACACGACTTCAAATCATGATCTTGCAGCAATGCATACATAAAACTTCCAGCAAACATATCTCCTGCTCCATTTGTATCAATAGGCTCAATATTTACTCTCGGTGTTTTGATAATCTCCTGAGAGTTAACAACAGCACTTCCTTCCTCTCCCATCGTTATAACGGAAGTATAGGATCTAGATTGAAGCATCTCAAAAGCTTCATCAAGATCAGCAGCTCCAACGAATGCCATTGCCTCATCATCATTGCCAAACAGATAGCTCAAACCAAAACTTTCAATTTCTTCAAATTTATTTTTAAAACCAGCCACAATTCCTGGATCTGATAAAGAGAGAGCAATTTTTACTTCAGGAAATCCTTTTAAATGATTTAAAATTTCTAAGACACTCAGGTAGTTTTCGTCACTTGTAACCATATAGCCTTCTATGTAGACGATCTTTGAATTTGCAATCTCATCCAAATCAAGATCTTGATCATCCATATAAGAGCTAATGCTTAATGAGGTCGTCATTGTTCTCTTTGCATCGGGCGTCACAAGAATTAGGCATTTTCCAGTTGGCATTGAGCCTTCATCCGCCATATTTCCTTTATGAGATACCCCAGCCTCTTTAAGACTATCTAAATATCTTCTTCCATCTTCGTCATTGCTTACTTTGCATGCATGAAAACAAGATGCTCCATAACTCGCTGCTGCAACTAAGCTGTTCGTGGCTGATCCACCACAATCAGATACAGTCTCAGCACCAGACTCAATTAATCGCTTAATAATGGGGGCCTGCTCTTCTGAGCTAGACAAAGTCATTTGATCAATTTCTAATCCGAGCTCTTCAATTAATTCTTGCGGCACTTTAAAAACAGTGTCAACTAAAGCATTGCCGATTGCACTAATATCATTTTTCATCGTAAAACTCCTTTAAGCCTCTTTGCTTGGATCCCATAAAATTAAATTCTTAGTCTTGAGTCTATTCACCACTAATTTGTATCTTGATTGTTCTTCACGCCATTCTTTTAACCAGTTTTCACCGTCTCTCTCAGCATCTATAAAGATGGCATTAGTAAATGCTATCGGAATAACTATTGCTGCATGCACTAATATACTTGTAACAATACTATATCCAAGAAATCCCAACCAAAAGATTGCTATCAACCCAAAAGTTACACTCCAAATAGTAAATAATACCAACATAAAGTAGGTTTGCAGACTAGGGTCTGGAATATATTTTAGTGGATTGTATCTCACGTCCATTACAACTCTCCAACTATCTACTATGAACATCACTGCTCTTCTAAATACGTTTGGTTTTTTTATAATTGGTTTTATCATTTTGTCCTATTGCCATTCTTCATTTTAAAAATCTTTTAAGGCCTCGTGCACTTTTTCTATTGTTTGCTCAAGAATACTTGAGTCGTGGGTCGTAGAAATAAATCCAGCTTCATATTTAGAGGGAGCAAAGTATATTCCATTTTTTAAGGTGGCATTAAAAAATTTTATAAATAAATCATCATCCCCAGCGACTACTTCTGCATAATTTTGTGGAAGATCTGCTGTGAAAAAAAATCCAAACATTCCTCCAATTGACGCATGAGAAAATGGAATACCTTTAGCATCTAGCATCTCTTTTATGTTGGATAATAAAAATTGTGAAGCAGATTGGAGCCTCTCAAATGGATTGGTTTTTATAAGCTCAGTCATCAGAGCTATTCCTGCACTCATTGCCAAAGGATTCCCTGATAAGGTGCCAGCCTGATAAATTGGACCCATTGGGGCTAGCTGATTCATGATTGCTTCTTGCCCACCGAATGCCCCTACTGGAAGGCCTCCTCCAATAACTTTACCTAAAGCAGTTAGATCGGGCTGAATATTATAAAGCTCTTGAGCTCCTCCCAATCCAACTCTAAAGCCAGACATAACCTCGTCAAAAATTAATACGGCATCATTTTGATCACACAAATTCCTTAAAGTTTGTAAAAAATTTGCGTTCCCTGGAACAAATCCCATATTGCCTGCAATTGGCTCAACAATAATTGCAGCCAAATCCCCTCCAATTTCTGTTGCCACCTTGGTCACGTATTCGGAATCATTGTAGGGACAGCTATAGGTTAGTTTGGCAAGCTCATCAGGGACTCCAGGAGAATCTGGCAAACCGAATGTAGAGACACCCGAGCCAGCCTTTACCAGCAAAGAATCTACATGACCGTGATAACAGCCAGTAAATTTAATAATTTTATTTTTACCACTATAGCCTCGCGCCAATCTGATGCAGCTCATCGTTGCTTCAGTTCCTGAGTTCACCATTCTCAGTTTTTGCATGCTCGGAACCTGCTTTTGAATGAGCTCGGCTAATCCATTTTCTATGCTTGTGGGCGCGCCATAGCTAGTTCCAAGTTCAAGCTGCTTTTTAACCGCTTCAACTATTATGGGATTTGAGTGCCCTAGAATCATTGGCCCCCAAGATCCAATAAAATCTATGTAATTATTATCATCTTCGTCAGTAAGAATTGGGCCTTTAGCAGATTTAAAAAAAATAGGATTACTCCCGACGTTCTTAAAAGCTCTTACTGGAGAATTTACACCACCTGGCATTAAAGTCTGGGCCTTGCTGAATAGTAAGTCTGAATTTGTTCTTTTGAGTGACACTTAATAATTAAAAGTTATTTATTTATAGCTATTTCTTAGAAAAAAATATCTGTTAGAACATCTATTATATCAAACTTACCTAATTTATAGCCATCAAATAATGCCTAATTTATGAGCGCTAGCCTAAAATTTAAATACAGCAGCAATAATTCCTAGAAGTAATAAAATAACAGGCGCCTCATTAAATACTCTAAGCTTAAAGCCTGTCCAATTATGATTATTTGCTCCAAGGTCTCGAATAATTCTCCAGCATGCAACCTGATAACTGGCTAGTAAAACTACTATAACTAGTTTTGCTAAAATCCAGCTCTGAGAAAAAAAAGCACTCCAGTTAGGACTCAAAAGTCCCATCATCACTCCAAATATAAGAGCTAAAATTCCAAGTGGAGTTATAAATTTAAACAATTTTTTTTCCATAATGGAGAGTTGATTTTTTACATCTGAGCTACTACTTTCAACATGGTAAACAAACAATCGCGGTAGATAGAAAATACCAGCAAACCAAGAAACCATAAAAAGTATATGCAGAGTTTTGTAAATTAAATATAAGTTCATTGTAATTATTTTATCTCTTCTAACCCTAGCATAGAGAAAAACTTTCTTCGCAATCTTACTGAATCTATTTTTAATCCTATAAACTATAAATAATGAACAGCGAGCTTACCTCTATTAACCTTACAGATAATGCTATTTCTCGCATACAGTCTTTGCTAACGAGCAGTGAAACAAATAACTTTCGTGTTTATGTTACAGGTGGAGGCTGCTCTGGTTTTCAATATGGATTTAAATTTGATAAGAATCCGGCCGGCGACGATGATGTGATCTTATTTTCAGACTTCTCCATACTTCTTGATTCTCTCTCTTACCCCTACTTATTTGGATCATCGTTGGATTATGTGGAAGATTTGTCTGGCTCAAAATTTATTATTACCAATCCCAATGCAAAGACTACATGCGGGTGTGGCGAGTCTTTTACAGTTTAAATTTAGTTATCTTTCCAATAATACCGCTGATTTTATTCACCATTAATGGATGATTTTCTACTCTTTGTCTTGCCAGCCATCCAAACGCCATAGCTTCTATTGCTTGTGGGTCATATCCAAAAAGCTCAGATGAATAAAGGGGCAGGGAAGTCTGGGCAGCTATTCTGTTAACTAGGAACGTATTTTTTATTCCACCTCCACACAAAATAACCTCCTGTAACTCGTTCTCTTTGGTTTTAATTTCTCTAGCGATACTTATAGCGGTTAATTCGGTTAAGGTCGCCAAAATATTTTCGGGACAATGTTTTAAAAGACTTCGGGGTATAAACTGAAGATTAAATATTTCTTTGCCTGTTGATTTAGAGCCTTTCTTCTTAAAAAATGGATGAGCCAACATTTTATCAAGAGAAGGTTTATGAATAGTTCCTTTTTTGGCAATCAAGCCGTTCCTATCAAAATTACGACTTAAATATTTTTGGCAGTACATATCGATTAACGCATTACCTGGACCAGAATCGGCGCCAAAAAAAGCTTTTTCTTTTTGTAGATATGAATAGTTAGCAATTCCACCAATATTAATTACTAATCTTGCTTGTTTAGAAGAAGCAAATATTCTTTGATGAAATTCAGGCACAAGCGGAGCACCCTCTCCACCAAGCTTGATATGATCATTGCGAAAGTCATGCACAACTTTAAGCTCACATTGCTGAGCAACAATTGAGGGCTCACCAGCTTGAATTGAATATGGATACTTGCCTGAGGGCTCATGCCAGAGCGTTTGTCCAGACAAACCAATTGCAGAAATATCGGCCTTATCAATATTATTTTTTTTGATAAAAGTATTAATAGCTTTTCCAAATGCTTGGCCTATTTGGATATTTAATTCACCATAACCCTTAAGACTTAAGACCTGCTTTTCTATGACAGAGGCTATTTCTTTTTTTAGTTTTGGCGGATAATTAAATGACGAAAAATTTAAAAGTTTTATTTTTTTGCCCACGGAAATAGAGCACACATCTATGCTGTCATAGCTTGTTCCGCTCATAGTCCCAATATATATTTTATTCAAAGAACTTCGCATTTGGATCCTGAGACAGAAGATTATCGGCTGATTCTAGGTAGCTAGATTTCTGTTCTTTAAAATCATTTACAAGAGATTGCTTTAATGGCAATGCTGACGGCAATGAAACTTTTAATGGATCACTTCTTTTATTTCCAATTTTAAATTCATAATGTAAATGAGGAGCAGTTGCTAATCCTGAGTCTCCAACATATCCAATGGTTTGACCTTGGCTCACTTTACTTCCTCGCGCAAGAGATGAATTATATTTATCCATATGAGCATAAAGAGTGGAAATCTCGCCCCCGTGTTTTATCACCACAGTTCTGCCATAACCTCCCTTCCAACCCACTGATTCAATAACACCTTCCCCGGTAGCTCGGATTGGGGTTCCTCTTTTTGCAGCATAATCTACCCCGTTATGAGCTCGAATTTTATTTAAAATTGGATGGCGTCTGTTTGGATTAAAGTGTGAGCTTACGTAAGCGAAGTCCAATGGAGCCCTAAGAAATGCTTTTTCGAGGCTATTGCCTTGCTCATCAAAATAATCCCATTTTTTATTCTTACCTTTATATCGAATGGCAGTGTACTTCTTATTGTTATTAAAAAATTCTGCAAATAAAATGCTGCCATTTTCTACTTTGATACCATCAACAAAAGGTGTCTCGTACAAGATTCTGAATCTATCGTTTGCTCTAATATCAAATATAAAATCAATATCCCATCCAAAAATATAGGCTAAATCCATAATCACACTCTCTGGAATCTCTTCATCCAGTCCCGAAAGGTAAAAAGATGATTGAATAACTCCGGATTTAAAGGAAATAATTTGCTCAGGGTTCTTTTCAGTTCGAACAATTTCAATCTTTGGCAAGATCAGAATTGTAAATTCAAGTAGGGGGCTTTTAATGATTTTAATAACTTGAAGTTCTGATCCAAAAAATATAAATTCAAGCCTATCTCCTGGCTGGATATTTTTAACTTGACCGCTCTTATCTTGACGAAAAATTTGATATGTTGTGTTTAAGGAGATTTTATATTTTTCAAAAATAACCGATAGATTCTCTCCACTTTGAACTATGTGAATATCTTTAGTTTTAATCTCAGCCAATCCTTTTAGTGGTATTTCTTTTACCTCATTTACCTGATTAATATTTACTTGCTCTGCATCAACGCTAGCGTCAAAAATTATTAAAACGGCAAGCAGGGCAAAACACCCATAGGGCAGAATCTTTTTCCAGGACTTTTTGAAGAGAAGCATATGCTTAAAATTTTATATTAATTTGACTGATAGGGACCCAATTGATTCAATACTGGCATCAATCTGATCGCCAGGATTAAGTCTTCCAACACCTGCAGGTGTTCCTGTAAAAATAATATCGCCAGGATGTAGGGTGATAAATTTTGAGAGCCCACTAATTATTTCGTCAACTTTCCAAGCCATATGCAATAGATTGCTAGACTGACGCTCCACCCCATTAACACTCAATTTAATGTCCCCCTGTCTTAAGATAACATTTTCACTTTTAAAAATTTTTGATATTGGTGCAGAGTTATCAAAACCTTTGCTTAGGTCCCATGGCTTTCCATTTTTTTTAGCAATTGCCTGTAAATCTCTTTTTGTAAGATCTACCCCAACGCCATATCCAAAAATATGCTCACAAGCTTTTTGAGGAGCAATATCCGAACATTTAGAGCTCAAAAAAACTACCAGCTCAACTTCATGATGTAGATCATTTGTTTGAGTTGGAAAGGGAATATTATTCTGCTGAGTTATTGCTTGCGGAGGCTTGCTAAAAAAAAATGGTTTATCCCTATCGACCTCTCCGCCCATCTCCTTTGCATGATCTTCATAATTTTTTCCAACACAATATACTTTTCCTATGGGGAATAGCTCATCACTCTCATAAATTTTTATGCCTCTAACAAGCGGATTAAAAATAAATTTTGGTTTTTGGCGCTCGCTCATATTGATTTCATCCTTTTGGTCCTTATAAATACTATAATAAATGATAAATCATGGAAGATAACCTCAATTTAATTAAACGTGGAATAGATGAACTGCTCAATGAGGAGGAGTTATCCAAAAAACTTAAATCAAAAAAACCACTTATTATTAAAGCTGGCTTTGATCCTACGGCACCAGATTTGCACCTAGGTCACACGGTACTTATTAATAAGCTAAGGCATTTTCAGCAGTTGGGCCACAAAGTTATATTTTTAATTGGTGATTTTACCGCCATGATTGGCGACCCTTCAGGTAAAAATAAAACTAGACCTCCATTGGAGGCATCAGACATAGAAAAAAACTCAAAGACTTACACAAATCAGGTGTTTAAAATTCTTGATCCCAAACTAACCGAAGTCAGGTTCAACTCAGAGTGGTGCAACAAGCTTGGAGCAGACGGCATCATTAAACTGGCCTCTCAATATAATCTTGCCCGCATGCTTGAAAGAGATGATTTTAGTAAACGCTACAAGTCCAACCAAAGCATAGCCATTCATGAGTTTTTGTACCCGTTAATTCAAGCCTATGATTCTATTGCTCTAAAAGCAGACGTTGAGCTGGGAGGAACAGATCAAAAGTTTAATTTGTTGGTTGGAAGGGAGCTTCAAAGAGCGCACGATCAAGAACCACAGGTTGTTATCACAGTTCCTATTCTAGAAGGCTTAGATGGCACTAATAAAATGTCAAAATCTCTTGGAAATTACGTTGGCATAGATGAGGCTCCTGAAGAAATGTTTGGAAAAATTATGTCTATTTCAGATGAGCTGATGTGGAGATGGTTTGATTTGCTTAGCTTTAGGTCCAGCGAAGCAATTCAGCAATTAAAAGAGCAGCAAAAAGATGGCATGAATCCTAGAGACATAAAAATCTCCTTGGCTAAAGAAATTATTGCTCGTTTTCATGACGAGAAATCAGCAGATGAGGCAGAGCATAATTTTCTTAATCAATTCCAAAAGAAAAATATCCCAGATAACATAGAGGAGCTTTTACTTGAATGGACAGAGCCCTCAATCTTGCTGCCCAATCTTTTAAAGGAAGCAGGCATGACTGAAAGTACCTCTGAGGCCATTCGCATGATTAAGCAAGGCGGCGTTAGAATTAACGAAGAAAAAATTTCTGATCCAAAGCACTCAGTGGCTAAAGGCGAAACCTCTATCTATCAGGTAGGCAAGCGTAAATTTAAAAAAATCACGCTTTAACTTTCATCTTCTCAGCCATCCATTCATAATAGCTCCATGCAACAGTTCTATTCATCCATAAGTTTCTGTGCACGCCATGCAGGCTACCTATTTATTCTTTGTTTACCAGTGATGACTGTGGAAATTGCCTTGGCTTATTTTGTAATGTCTCTAGGCTTCGATTCAAATATGTCTGACAGCGCTTCATTGGAAGTTTTATCATCCATTTCTGGTCAACTTTTTATTCTTGTTGTCATGTCATTAATTTTGTCTGTTGGCCTTTCTGGCGGCTCTATGATTGCCTTTAAAGGATTAACTTTGTCTAATGCACTGTCTCCCTACCAAGCTCTCTTTGAAGGCATAAAGAAATTTTTCCCGTTACTCCTGGGTAACTTACTTCATTCGTTGGCCTATGGAATTGGGTTTCTTATGCTAATTTTTCCAGGATTTTTTCTTTATGGAAGATTGGGCTTGTTTCCCCTGTACATAATGTTTGAAAACAAAACTGCGGTAGATGCTCTTGGAGAGTCATGGCAGGCAACCGATGAATTTGGGATGAAACTATTTGTCTTAACTACTATATTTATGGGCATTCAGGTTATTTTTGGAATCCTTGCTAGTTTCGGCGGAATAGATACCGGCATAGGCTATTTAGTCATGGCAACTCTGTTAAAGTATGCAACCACAATGCCTTTGTTTTATTTATTTTTTAGTCTTTATCAATCTGTACAACGAACAAATTAGGAAAATATGAAAATATTAGTAATGGGCCTTCCAGGAAGTGGCAAAACATATCTTACCGAAAGACTTGTGCCGCTGTTAAATGCTGCCTGGTATAACGCTGATAAGGTAAGAGAAATGGCAAACGATTGGGATTTTTCTGACGAAGGAAGAAACAGACAATCAATGCGCATGAAGACCTTTGCAGATTTTGAAAAGTCTCATGGTCGATGTGTGATCTGCGATTTTGTTTGTCCGACCGAGGCAACTAGAGAGAATTTTGATGCTGACTTAGTAATTTGGATGGATACAATTACCGAAGGAAGGTACGAAGATACGAATAAGCTTTTTCAGAATCCCTCAAAAGTAGATTTTCATATTACTGAATGGAACGAACACAACCACGATGATTTAGCAAAGGAGATATTAAAAAATGTTTGATTGGAAAAAACCTACCGTACAAATGTTGGGAAGATGGCAGCCTTGGCATGATGGCCATCAAGCTTTGTTCAAAAGATGTGTTGCTAAAACTGGCCAAGTTATTATTCAGGTCAGAGATGTTCAAGGTGCTTCTGGAGGCGACGGGCAGGACGATAATCCTTTTGATTGGGAAGCGGTTTGTCAAAACATTGAAGACGGCCTTGCAAAAGATGACTTTCATCGCGGCCAAGAATACGAAATCATGCTTGTTCCTAACGTAGTTAATATTACCTATGGAAGAGGGGTCGGCTACAAATTTGAAGAAG
>Ga0209383_1001920_pt1 | contig 12648 bp, 20 predicted proteins | sample CoawatmetaG02DNA_FD_187510 | JGI IMG/M metagenome (GOLD analysis project Ga0209383, IMG submission 187510) | Marine microbial communities from the West Antarctic Peninsula - Coastal water metaG029-DNA (SPAdes) (version 2) | ecosystem: Environmental > Aquatic > Marine > Coastal ... | reverse complement strand
AAGTTGGTGGATGAATAAGATTGCAATTGCAGCAAATAGTATGAATAAATTAAGAGATTATCTCTTAGTGCCTTCTACTAATGAAGCAAAAGAGATTCCACCAATAGAAAAAGACAATGCACCCGGTGTTAAGATTGCAAAGATCAGAGCAAAAGATGATGATCCTGCAAAAGACGCAGTTAAAAAACTTGAAAGTGAAATTCAACTATTAAAAGTTGAATTAGAAAATGAAAAGAATAAGAGCGTAAAACCTGAACCTAATCCAATAACTGGTGAAGTACCTTTACGAACTGGCATTGCGGCTGCACTACTCGACAAGACAGCTAAGAAAAAAGTAAAAGATGTTCTTAATAGAGTTAAACAGAAAAAAGAAATTAAAGTTGGTGGTAAGACTAAAGTTGATATTGATCCAGATATGGATATAGGTCAATTTTCAGGCGGAAATAAAACTCCTACTTCTAACTTAGGATAGTCTATGAAAGATTATCGAATTCTTTATCGAGAGGCAAAAGGAGATTTGCCTCGTATCTACTGTGATATGGATGGAGTCTTGGCTGACTTTATGGTTGCTGCTAAAATGGCAACAGGTACGACATTCACCCAAGATGAGACTGATAAACATTGGAAGAAGATAAGAAATACTAAAAACTTTTGGTCAAATATGCCATGGATGAGAGATGGAAAACAACTTTGGAATTATATTAAAAAATATAATCCACATATCTTATCTGCATACACGATTGAAGATCCTAATTGTAAACCAGGTAAAAATGCATGGTTAAGAAAAAATCTAGGGTACACGCAAAATTTTATGATAAATTTAGTGAGGCGTAGAGAAAAGAAAGACTTTGCCATGAAAAGTAGTGATGATAAAAGACAACCTGCAATCTTAATTGATGACTATCCTAAAAATGTCGATCAATTTAAAGCCGCTGGGGGCATTGGTATACTACATACTTCTGCTTCAAACACTATTTCCCAGCTGAAGAGATTAGGATTTTGATAAATAGTAGTGTTATATAACAAACGAAATACAACTTATTAATAAGGAGAGATTAAAATGGCAATATGGGGAAAAACGAGTGGAGCTGAAAGTAGACCTAAGAATCTACCTATGGATTCCAACTCTGGTTATTCCCGAGAGTTTGTAACTGCAAATAAAAAAGGTTGGGTTTTTCAACCTGGTGTAGCAAGTGCTGCAACTGGTAATGATAATACAAGTGCAGACCCAGAAATTTTAATAGCAATTAGAAATTTATCGGTAACATTCAAATCTGGAAACTTAATGTCAATTGACTGGGCTGATGGCGCTTACGCTGATGCTGCAGACTTTGATTTAATTCTAACATTTGATGAAAACATTACAGTTACTAGTGCGGCTGCTACAGCTAACCAAACTATAACAAACAAAGTATTTATTCTACTAACAGAATTAGGTGCAACTGACATGGCGTCAGACGGTACTATTGCGTGTCAATATAAGTCTGGTACAGGAACAAATGCAATAACATTCAGAGGAAGAAGAAGTCAGACTGCTGCAGGTTTCTTAGCATTCCATGATAACTTTATTCATGTAAACGGTACTGCAACAATGCAATCAGATGATGAAACTTTTTCTGGTATATTGTCAGAAACAGATGGCGGTCAAGCAGACGATAGTATCGTCTTAGATGCCTCTGGTGGTGCTTCTGGTACAGTTGCTGGTGCATTAACAGCTTCAACAACAGTTACAGTTGATGGTGTTAGTGGAACAATCGCTGTTGGACAAGTAGTTACAGTAAATGGCGCTGGTGGAACACCTGCTGCTTCAATTACTGCTGCTTTCGATAGTGATACAGGAATAAGTACAGATAATACATTAACAATCACAGCGGTTGAGGATCAAACTGAATTTACAGTTTCAGAACCAATTACAGTTGCAGACAATATTAACTTATTGTTTTCTGCTGACGCAGGTGAGGGTATTGAACAGAATAGTGTTTCAATGTCATTAGAAGGCGCTGACGGTGCAACTAGTGTTGTTGGAGATCAAGCATATAGAACTGGTTTTGGTGTTGATACACAAATCGGAAGAGTTGGACTATTAGAGGACAACGATGGATTTATTATCAATGAAGATACTAGTGGTGGAGATGTTAGAGTAGGGGCTGAAGAATTTACTACTGACGCTTCTGGTTTAGTAACAGAAACACAATCAGGTTCTGCTTCTGGAAGTGCTGAAATACTAAAAGGCGTTACTACTTTATAATAAGTGGTAATAAGTCTTATAAATAATTTGTAGAGGGGCAATTTCGCCCCTTTGCATTTGATCCCTGACGAGATAATTTCAATGTCTGGGCTAACATTCCCCGAATACATAAGGGGTTTAAATATGGAGAAATAATAAAATGGCTGATAAAAAAATCACGGCATTAACTTCATTAGGAGTTGCTACTGCAAGAGAAGACTTGCTTCATGTAGTTGATGATCCTTCTGGAACGCCAATTAATAAAAAAGTAACGATTGCTGAAATGGTTAACGCTTTAGCGGCACCTGTTGCTTTAGCTGATACTGCTGCAATTACAGCAACTGCTGCTACTAATGGTGGAAGAACAAACGTCTTCCCTAACACTGGACAAAATACAACTGTAACATTACCAACACCAAGTGCTGGTTTGACTTTCAGATTTATTTACGGTGGTGAAGCTGCGGACGCTACTGACCACATCATTAAGACTGCTGGTAATACTATCTTTTTCAAAGGTGCTTTAACTCACCTAGATACTGATGGTGACACTAACGCTGTTGTGTTTTCAGATGGTAACTCAAACAGTATAATTTCATTAATAACACCTGCTTCATACGTTATAGACCTAGTTGGCGCTTCAGCTACTGTCTATCATGTGTCAGGTTTCGTTTCTGATGCTACTGTTCCAACATTTACTGACGCATAATATTAGTCAGTAATAACTAAGACTATGAGGAGGGGGTTCGCCCCCTCCTTAACTTAACATGGAGAATACAAATGACTATATCATTAGATAAACTGAAAACAAGACGAGAAGAACTCGCAAAGAATTATGACGACCTAACTAAAAATATTTTTGAAGGCGAAAAACAAGTAGTAAACTTAAAAGATCAACGAAATGCAATGGGCGGTGCCCTACAACAAGTTGAAATGTTTATTAAAGAAGAAGAAGAAAGTGACGTAATGCCAGAAGAAAAGGCAGCAGCACTTAATATCGCAACTTCATAGAAAGATAATTATGGAAAAGAAAGATAACAGTTCTCAACCTTTACAAGAGATTTTAGAGAGTAATCCTAATGCTGAACTAATTGAGGAAGAGGAACTTGACAAAGATTCAAAAAAACAGATTAAGGAAAAGAAATAATGAAAAGTTTTAAACAATACAACGAGGCTTATACTGACGCTGGTGCTTTAAAACAAGCGGAAGATGAAACTCATGCAGCTTTTAATGTTCAAGATCCTCTTGCACTACAAAAACTTAATGGTTATGTTGGTGCATTAGCAGATAAAGAATATTTACAACCAAATGCAGCAGTCGAGCAATTGGCTATGCGACTAGGTACTGTGGGACTAAATTTTAGATTACCTAATATCGAAGGTGATAAAGGTAATACTACTGTTGAAGTAAATCAATTCGGTGGTAGATATGGAAAGACTACAGACAATTCTAACGGACCTATGTCTGATGGAACTGAAATAGAAAATGGTGACGGAATTTCTCATAAGAAAGATGGCGGATTAAAGTTAGAGTTCAATTGGGAAAAACAAGCAAATAACACATATAAGGTTTTTGCAAATTTAGTATAATACGATTTTAGATTGGTGATTTTATAATGGTTGATTTTTCAACTTTGACACCAGAGAATATCAATATGTTCGCTATGAAACATTATGATAATCCTGCTTGTGTTGATGAACAGGAATTTTTAGATGATATGAAGCGTTTCAAGTATTTGAAACGCCTATTTAGAAAATATGAAACATCTAAAGACTTAAAGGCAAGACTGATTATAAATCATATAATCATTCTAACAAATGTGTTCGGCCCAGACGCTGCAACAACCCTTCTGTTCTTCAAAATAGAGAAAAATCATTGGACAATATTAAAGACATTTTTGGTGTATCTACACTTTATGCCAGAAACAGATTTAATACATACGCCGATTGATAGAAAAGTATTAGTAGAACTAGGAAAGATTTAATGAGTAGAATAGTTGACGCCCTAATAGCATATAGAGTATTAAAACTATTAGTTACTCCATTCAATAAAACTAAAGCATATAAACTTGGTATTATTGATGAAAAGGGTAAAGTTTTAATTAAGTCAAAACAAATAACTAATCAGCAACAAAGAAATGCTTATACTTTGTTAATTCGTTTTGTATTTAATTTAAAAAGACTATTGAGTAAAGTGGGTATTCGTGGTCCATTAGGATCATCAGCCGCTGCGGCACTTGCTTTCTTCAAAGAAGAAACTGAAACTACTGAGCAACTTGAAAAAGAAGTGTATAAGTACTTAAAAGAAAACGGATTTGAATTTGAAATGAATGAGGGTTACGGTGAACCTTTAGTTGAAGGTCAGTATAAAGTCAGACACGATATATATGATCTAGATGGCGAGATAGTCATAAATAAAGACGATACGATTGATTTTAAGACGGCTACAGACAATATACTTGGGTATGATGTATTCAAGTATCAAGATGTTTATTTAACAACTGAGGATTTATATGTCTAAAATAGAAGAAGACGCTCCAGTAAATGCAACTGGTACTGCCGTTACAGGCACAGGTGATGATAGTTCAACTGTAATCGTTAAAAAAAGAAAAGAGATGAGAGATCGTCTACTAAGAAGATTTAAGATTAAAGAAACAATCGATAGACTGATTCCAACTTTAGAATATCCTAAAGATGAAATAACTGAACGCAAGAAACAACTCAAAGCAATGGCAGTTGGTTCTAAAGATGTTCCTAACTTTGGTAACTCTGATAATCGATACAATCAAGAAGGTGTCGCACAAGATCCAGATGTCAAATCTAAAGACGGTACTCAACCTAAAAAATATTACAAAACATTATCAAAGTCAGAAAAAGAGAAAAGAGCAAAACATTTCTCTAAACAAGACTACAAAAAATCAGATGATAATGATGATTACAAACCAGCTCCTGGCGATAAAGACGCTAAGACTAAACTATCTAAGTACACAAAAAAATATAAACAGATGTATGGTGAAGAGTTTGTAATGGAAGAAATCAAAGGTATAACTAATAAGGCGAAGAAATCAGGGATGCCTTATTCAATTCTTAAAAAAGTTTACGATAGAGGTATGGCTGCTTGGAAAGGTGGACATAGACCTGGTACAACGCAACAACAATGGGCGTTTGCAAGAATTAATTCTTTTATAACAAAGAGTCCTGGTACTTGGGGTAAGGCAGATAGTGACCTTGCGAAAAAAGTAAGAGGACAATGAGTAAGTCTTATAAAGATTTTGTAAAAGAATATAGTATGGGACTACAAGTTCCTGCTACAAGTTATTTGAAACCTTTAGGTTCACTTATTTCTGGTAAACCTTTACGGAAGAAAGAAAGTGTATCTAAAGATAAGATTATGAAGAAGAAAAAGATATCAAAAAAATAAGGAGACAATTATGTTAACAACAGTAAAAAATTGGTGCGGAGATAGATTTAAAGAAAGAACATCTTGGGATGGCGGAATGCTTATCGGTGGATGTCTTTGTGTAATTCTACTTGGCGGTATTGCTAAATGGGCTGCTTGGGCAGGACTCGTTTGGGGTATCTATACAATAGTTAAATCACAATAAGGATTCTAACATGGATGATAATAAGTTAACTGAACTATCATCTAACTTTACTTGGACAACAGCCTCTTATATGGCAGAGTTGTCCAAGTATTGTTATGACAGCGAAGTAAAATTTAAAGACGCTATAGCAGATAAATCTTGGACTATCAAATACTTTGACTTTGGTGGTACTCAAGCATATGCTCTTAACGGTAAAGATAATTTCATATTAGTTTTTAGAGGAACACAACCTAATGAATGGCAAGATATCAAAGCAGATTTAGATGTTAAGAAAGTTAATTCATCAACTGTCGATGGTCATGTAGAAGGTAAAGTTCATAGAGGTTTCAAATATGCTCTGAATGATGTTTGGAAAAACATTAAAGAACATATGGAAAAATGTAATACAAATCAAAAACAAATATTCATAACAGGTCATAGTCTAGGTGCTGCTCTTGCTACACTAGTTGCAGGTAGATTAAACAATCCAGATGTAGTTTTATACACATACGGATCGCCTAGAGTTGGAAGTAAGAAGTGGAATTCTATGCAGAAGTTCACTCATTATAGATTTAGAAACAATAACGATTTGGTGACTAGAATACCACCTGCGTTTATGGGTTTCAGACATAATGGAAAATTTATGTACTTTGATACAGATAGTGAAGTATCAGTAAATCCAACATTTAAGAAAAAATTAGTAGAATGGTTTAAAGGAATGATTAAAGGTATATTTACACTTTCATTTGATTCTTTTAGTGACCATGATATATCTACATATCATAAACTATGTAAATTTCAGGAGATGAAATAATGTGGGAAATAATTAATGATATGGCAACTAACAGATTGTGGATTTACACAGCATTAGTCGGGTCATTATTCGGTCTTGCATTTTCAACATACTTTAAAGGTACAAGAATAGGTCTTTGGATGTATGGTAAGTTTGATACATTTGCAGACTATCTAGTTGAACGCTGGGGATTAACTTGGTTACAACAACCAGATGACGCATGGAGAAAGAAGTATCCATATGTTACTAAAAAGATTGACGAGATAGAAAGAAACTCTATAAAACGAGTAGTAGAGTTAGAAAAAAGAATAATTAAATTAGAAAAATAATGTTTAAAATAAAACTTATTATAATGTTGATTGCGGCAGTAGGTATTGCTGGTGGATTTGCTTATGTATATAAACTTAAAGCAGACAATGCTGTACTTAAAGCAAATCAAATACAACTAGAAACTGCTATCAATGAGCAACAAGAAGTTATAACTCAACAAAAAGAGTCATACGAAAATATCTTAACTACAAATAAAGAACTAAGTGCTAAACTAGAAGTGCTTCAAAAAGACAATGACGAACTTACTAAGAAGTTTGCTAAGTATGATATCGCAACTTGGGGTATGGAAAATCCTGAGGCAGCACAGAAAGTTATCAACAAAGCTGTTCGTCATGTAAATAGATGTATAGAGATTGCTTCTGGTTCTCCTCTTGTTGAGCAAGATGATTATAATAAACAATGCCCTGCATTGATAGAGAGTTTAAAATGAGAGTATTAATTATAGTATTAGCAATGTTTCTAATGACTGCTTGTGCTGGTATTAAGAAAATAGAAACAGTAAAAGTTGCTATTGCAAAACCATCTCTTAATCTAGACTTACCTAACCCACTTACTTCAAATGATGTAGAGTGGATTGTAATTAACAAAGACAACTATCAAGAGGTCTTTGATAAACTTACAGCAGATGGTAAACAACCTGTACTATTTGCACTTACAGATAAAGGTTATCAAGCATTGGCAATAAACTATGCAGACATAAGAAAAGTGATTGCAGAACAGAGACAAATTATCATTTCATATCAGGAATATTACGAACCACAACCTTCAGAATAGATAAATATTAGTATGTCAGATTTAGAAAAAATCAATACTAAGATAGCTTTATTAGAAAAGGATGCAGAGGCAAGCGAGAATATTCATCACAGACTAGAAGTTGCTATTGAAAAACTATCTGATTGTGCCATATCTTTAAAGGGTATGTTAATACAACAAGAAACTAAACTATCTAAGGCAGAGCAAACAGATGAGGATATCTTTATCACTTTAGAGTCTCGAAGAAAAGAATGGGACAATGATCTCAAGGAATTGCATTCCAGAATAAATACCGAGAGTAAGTATCTAAGAGAAATGCACTCGTTATCTGAAGCAAAGATAATGGAAGAAATTCGTGGTATCAGAGCTGGGTTAGATAATAGAGTTGGTATGTTAGAGAAGTGGCGATGGGTAATCATAGGTTGTGCCATTATGGTAGGATTACTGATGAATAACCCAGTATTCTTCGAAATGATTGCTTGACTTTTCAACCAATTTTTGTTATAATGTATAGATGTCATCTTATATAGATATTAAATTTCTCAATCTTTTATCTACAAGACTTCCAAAATTCAAAAGAAAATCGGATAAACTATTTAACTTTAGATGTCCGCATTGTGGTGACTCTAAAAAGTCATCTAACAAGGCAAGGGGGTTTGTGTATGAGAAGAAGAATGAACTGTTTTTCAAATGCCATAACTGCGGTATGGGCCAATCACTCGGCAATCTCATTAAGTTTATTGATCCACTTCTACATAAAGAATATATCTTTGAACGATTCAAAGATGGTAGAGTAAGTGAAGAAAAGACTGAACTTGATTTTACTCCTTCAAAAGAACTAAAAATAAAAGATAGAGTTGAGCGACAACTTGACACACTCATTCGATATGATAAGTTAGTCACAACTCACCCAGCAAAACAAGTACTATACAAAAGACTTATACCTAAAGAACATTGGGATAAGTTTTTCTTCTGTCCTAACTTCTATGAGTGGACTAATAGTATTATACCTAATAAGTTTCCAGATACAAGACAAGATCACCCTAGAATTGTAATACCTTTCTATGATAGAGCAGGTAAATTCTTTGCATTTCAAGGTCGTGCATTTGGTAAAGAGCAACCTAAGTATATCACAATCAAATTTGATGAGTCTAAACAAAAAATCTATGGTTTAGATAGAGTTGATTTGAATAAACCTGTGATGATAACAGAAGGTCCTATCGATAGTTTGTTTGTTGACAATGCAATTGCACTCGCTGGGGCTGATGCTGTTGTAAATATACAACACACTCAATGCACTATGATCTTTGATAATGAACCTAGAAACAAACATATTGTAGACCGTATGATTAAGGCTGTAGATGAAAAATTTAATTTGGTCATCTGGCCAAAGTCTTTACAAAACAAAGACATAAACGATATGATAATTGCAGGAAAGACCCAAACACAAGTGGCAAGTCTTATATATAGTAATACATTTAGCGGACTTTCAGCACTTCAACAAATAAACCAATGGAAAAGGATATAACCCCTATGTCGAATCATCTACCTACAAGCTATCAACAATACATTCATAAATCAAGATATGCGAGGTTTGTAGATGAGGATAAAAAGAGAGAGAGTTGGCCTGAAACTGTAACAAGATACTTTGATTTCATGGCAAATCATCTAAAAGAAAATCATAAACATAGTATACCTAATAGAGAAGAACTAGAAGAAGCAGTTCTAAATCTAGATGTAATGCCTTCTATGAGAGCATTGATGACTGCTGGGCCTGCATTAGATAGAGACCATACTGCTGGTTACAATTGTAGTTATATTCCTATTGACAATGTAAGATCATTTGATGAAGTAATGTATATACTATTATGTGGCACTGGAGTTGGTTTTTCAGTAGAAAGAGAACTTGTAGACAAGTTGCCAACAGTTGCTGAGCGTGTTGAAAAATCAGAAACAATAATCGTAGTAGAAGATAGTAAAACAGGATGGGCAAGATCATTCAAAGAACTAATCGCTATGTTATACTCTGGTCAGATACCTAAGATTGATGTATCTAAAATCAGACCTGCAGGTGCAAGACTTAAAACTTTTGGTGGTCGTGCTTCTGGTCCTCAACCATTAGTTAATCTATTTGATTTTGCAATCAATACATTTAGAGATTCTGCTGGTAGAAAACTTGATAGTTTAGAATGCCATGACCTAGTGTGTAAAGTAGGTGAAGTAGTTGTAGTTGGTGGTGTAAGAAGATCAGCACTAATCTCACTAAGTAATATTCAAGATGATAGAGTTCGTAAAGCGAAAATGGGACAATGGTGGGAGATGAATAGTCAAAGAGCATTGGCAAACAACTCTGCTTGTTATACTCGTACTCCTGATATGGGATTGTTTATGCATGAATGGAAATCATTATATGATTCTAAATCAGGCGAGAGAGGTATCTTTAATCGTGAGGCTGCGAAAAAGAAAGTTGCAGAAAATGGTCGTAGAGATCCTAACCATGAATTTGGTACTAACCCTTGTTCAGAAATCATATTAAGACCATATCAATTTTGTAATCTAACAGAAGTAGTCATTCGTGCTATAGATGAATCAAAAGATTTAAAAAGAAAAGTTAGACTTGCAAGTCAACTAGGTACATATCAATCTACACTTACAGATATTAAATATCTAAGAAAGATATGGAGAGACAATACAGAAGAAGAAAGACTACTTGGTGTATCACTCACAGGTATTATGGACAATCAATTAACGATTGAAGCAGATCCTAAACTATTAAAGTCTATGCGAGAAATGGCAGTAGAAACTAATAAAGATTTTGCAAAGAAACTCAAGATACCTCAATCAGCTGCTACAACTTGTATCAAACCTTCTGGCACAGTCAGTCAGTTAGTTGATAGTGCTTCAGGTATTCATACAAGACATAGTGATTATTATATTAGAACTGTAAGAGGTGATAATAAAGACCCACTAACTCAAATGATGAAAGATCAAGGTATACCAAATGAACCAGATGTAATGAATCCTACTTCAGTTAGTGTATTCTCTTTTCCTACTGCTTCACCTAAAGGTGCAGTTACAAGGGATGAGTTTACTGCTATCGAACAGTTAGAGATTTGGTTAAAGTATCAAAGAAACTGGTGTGAACATAAACCTTCTTGCACAATATCAGTAAGAGACTCTGAATGGATGGAAGTTGGTGCGTGGGTGTATAAACACTTTGACGAAGTATCTGGTGTAAGTTTCTTACCTCATTCTGACCATACATATCAACAAGCACCTTATCAAGATATAGATAAAGAAAAGTATAATGAACTTAAAAAGTTAATGCCTAAGTCAGTTGACTTTGAAAAACTAAAAAATTATGAAAATGATGACAATACAACTGGTACTCAAGAACTTGCTTGTACAGCAGGCGCTTGTGAGATTGTAGACATCACTTCACAACCAGCAGGAATTTAATGACATTAGAAAAGAAATGCGATAACTGTTCCGCAGAATATACAGTTAAACACGAACTGCCAGAAGATTATGTGGAACAATTTTGTCCATTCTGTAGTCACGAACACGAAGAAGAAATTGAAATAAAAACAGACATAGATGAAGATTGGGATTGATTACAGTCTAAGTTGTCCTGGAGTATGCATAAACACTAGTACTGATGAATTCAGATACGAAGATTGTAAGTTCTACTATCTAACAACTAGAAAGAAATTTGTGGGTGCATACAAGCACAATGGTGTATCCTTCGAGGGTACTGAACATAAACCATATTCGTCTGAACCTGAACGATATGAGAATATCGCAGATTGGGTTGTAGATATAATCAACTCATACTATCCTAAATCGATGGCTTCTAAGAAGAATCATACTATCAATCTAGAAGATTACTCTTATGCCTCAAAGGGCAGAGTCTTTCATATTGCTGAGAATATGGGACTACTCAAACACAAACTCTATCTAAATAACTGGGACTATAGTCTACTTGCACCTTCTGTTATAAAGAAGTATGCTACAGGTAAAGGTAATTCTAATAAAGAAGCAATGACTGAGCAGTTCGCCTTAGATACTGGTCTCAATGTATTAGATATGTTCGAATGTAAATATACATCACCTGCTACAGATGTTGTGGATGCGTATTATATATGTAAATATCAGCCAGAAATTAGTGAAAATCCAATTTTGTCTAAATAGAAGCATACGACATCCAATGGATGCGTAACAACTCCGAAATTTGATTTGATATCTCAAACTTCACTAAAACCTAAGGCGTGATTATGGCAACATTTAGAGTGCTCATAATTAAAATTTTAAAAAAGATGATTAGAGATTCTTATCATCCAGAAAGACACTATCTAAGAGGGATACAAGTATCAAACCTAGATAATTCTATCGACAAATAGAGATTTTAAAATACACATAACGAATCATAGTTATAAGAACGCCCTAGGACTCATAAAAACACTCAAAAATCACTTAGAATCACCTTAAAATACGCATTTTTAGTGTGTCTTTTATGCAACACTTCTAATTTAAATAAAAAACTCAATGAAATCAATAGGATAAAATGGCATATATGCCCGATAGTGCTTGAATCTGCCGTGGAATAGTATATAATAAGAGTATATTAACAACGAACCGAAAGAAAACATTATGAAATACATTATGAAAAAAGAAAATCAAGATAATCAAAAATCTTTAAATGATAATAAAAGAAAAAAAATTATGAAAGATATCGAATCTAAAAAAATAGAAGATTCTTTAAATGTAAGTAATGAAATCATTAAAGAATTTAAATTGTTAGAAACTTCAGAAGAAAAAATTGACTTTCTAGAATCTAATAGAAAGTTATTGACACAAATTGATGTTGACAAATACATTGAAAATTTGAAATCTAAGAAAAACATTTTTAAAGATATCAAAAAGAACTCTGTGCAAATCGTCAAATCTAATATAAAAATAGATGA
>Ga0209383_1001916_pt1 | contig 12668 bp, 14 predicted proteins | sample CoawatmetaG02DNA_FD_187510 | JGI IMG/M metagenome (GOLD analysis project Ga0209383, IMG submission 187510) | Marine microbial communities from the West Antarctic Peninsula - Coastal water metaG029-DNA (SPAdes) (version 2) | ecosystem: Environmental > Aquatic > Marine > Coastal ... | reverse complement strand
GTGTCATGGGTGATAATCGAACTTATGAACATATCTGTCTATTGAGAGCAATTACGTCTGAAGATGGAATGACAGCTGATTTCTTTGATTTTCCAAAAGGTTTCATGCAAACAATTTCTAATCAAATCATCAACAACATTAGAGGAATTAATAGAGTAGTTTATGATGTTACATCGAAACCACCGAGCACTATTGAATTAGAGTAATAATTTACTAAACTATATAAAATATTATGAAATACTTACACACAATGATTAGAATCTCAAACGTAGAGAGGTCATTAGATTTCTATTGCAATGGATTAGGACTTATTGAAACAAAAAGAATAGAAAATGAGCAAGGTAAATTCACTTTAATCTTTTTAGCAGCTCCAGGTGATGAAAAAGCTGAATTAGAGCTTACTTATAATTGGGATGGAGTTAAATTAGGTGATGGATCTAGAAATTTTGGGCATTTAGCGTATCGTGTTGAAAATATTTATGAGACCTGTGAGAGATTAAATAATATGGGTTACATAATAAATAGACCTCCAAGAGATGGTCATATGGCATTTGTTAGGTCTCCAGATAAAATATCTATAGAAATTTTACAAGAAGGTAGCCTAGAACCTAAAGAACCTTGGTTGTCGATGAAAAATACTGGTAGTTGGTAATTAAATGCAAAAAAAAATACTATCAATAAAATCAAAAAAGAATAAATCAAAAATTGTATGTCTCACAGCCTATTCAAAAAATATAGCATCCATTATTGATAAGCACTGCGATGTTGTCTTGGTAGGAGATTCTCTTGGTTCTGTTCTTTATAATTTTTCTTCTACAAAAAAGGTAACACTGGATATGATGATTGAACATTCAAAAAGTGTAAGAATGGGTTTAAAAAAAAGTCTAATGGTAGTTGATATGCCTCATAATACTTACAGAAATTCAAAAGAAGCATTAAAAAATGCAAAAAAGATAATATCAAAAACAAAATGTGATGCTGTTAAGCTTGAAGGTGGAAAAAAGGTTTTTAAAATAATTAAGACTTTAATTAAGAATAAAATTCAAGTTATGGGACATCTTGGAGTGTTACCACAATCTGCAACTAGCTTTAAATTTAAGGGAAAAAATATAACTGAAAGAAAAAATATTTTAAGAGATTCTAAACTTTTGGAAGAAGCGGGTGTATTTTCAATTGTTTTAGAGTGTGTGGAAAGTTCTTTAGCAAAAGAAATAACAAAAATAGTTAGGGTACCAACAATTGGAATAGGTGCTTCTGTATATTGTGATGGTCAAGTTTTAGTTACAGATGATCTTATTGGACTAAATGAAATTAGTGCAAGATTTGTTAAGAAATATTCAAATATTAAAAAGCATATTAACAATGCTGCACTTAAATTTAAACAAGATGTAACTGAAACTAAATTTCCTAGTAAAAAACATTCTTATTAAATTAAAAATACTGTTTAAAAGTTTCATTAATTGATAAGACCCCATAATCATTTAATCCTCCAATTATTAACTGAAGTGCAACTATTAAAATAAATCCTAAACCTACATAGGCTATCCATAGATGTTTTTGGATATAATTTGCCAAATATGTTGCTAAAGCACCTGTTAATACAACTGATAAAATAAGTCCAAATATCATAAACCCAAAGTAGCCTTTTGCAGCTCCAACTACACCAATTACATTGTCAAAACTTATAGTAATATCTGCAAATAAAACTTTATAAATACTTTTTATATAAGAGGGTTCGTTTGATTTCCTTGTTGGTGATTTAATCTTATTTTTCATTTCAACTAAATCTTTTCGTAAATCATTAACAATCCAAATTAGAAGAAGACCTCCTAATATCTTTATGTAGTAAAATTCAAATAGGTAAGTTGCAAATAGTGCAAAAATAATTTTAAAAACTAAAGCACCTGCAACACCCCATAAGATTATTTGTTTTCTATTCTTTGGAACAAAGTTTGCAGCAATTAAACCAATAATAATAGCGTTATCAGCAGCTAAAATGATATCTATAAAGATGATCTGAGTTAAAATTATGAATTCTTCTATCAAGGTCTTTTTATAATATTAAATAATTAAAATTATTCAATAGAAAGTATTGGATTAATTAAAAAAAAGGCGGTCAATTTAATGACCGCCTTTTAAAATTATTGTTTTAAATTATTTTTGAGACCAAGTAGGCATCGGGTATTGTAATTTACACGCTGCTAACTCAAATGGATAAACTGTACAGTATTTTCCACCCTGAACTTGCATCAAAATACCTCTTGTTTTTTCATTTTGACCATCTGTACCAAATTTAATTCCTCTATAAGGAACAATAAGAGAGTCAGATGACATATCTAAATCCACTAATGCTTGTCTAATTTTTTCTGGATCAGTTGATCCAGCGTTATTAATTGCATTAGCTAATGCCATAAAACCAGTAAATGCTCTAGCAGGCACATCTGACAAGTCTCTTCCACCAGAATGTTTTTTAAATAGATCATTTACAGTTCCAATCATTGGAATTGTAGTTGCTAAGTCAGTGTTAAAAGGCGATCTTGTAATCACTCCTTCAGCTTTACTTCCCATAGTAGCTATAAATTTTGGATCAGTATAGCCAGCATTTTGAGCAACTAAAAGTTTAGGATTATAATCAAGTTCTTTAGCTGTGTTTAAAAATAAGTAAGCATCAGCCGTGTAAGAAGATGGTAATAAAACGTCAGGGTTTTTTGCCTTTAATCTCTGCACTTCAGAACTTAAAGAAGTTGTCTTCGCTTTATAACTAATTTTCTCTACAACTTTATAACCTTTTTCTTTAGCCATTTTATTTTGAGTTCCACCACTATCAGCTCCCCAAAGGGTATCTTCATGAATAATTCCAAGTGTCTTTAGCTTATTATTATTCTTAGTGTTGAAGTCATCCATAAATTCAAACATCAATTGAGTAAATTCACCATCGTGCGGTGTTACCCTAAAGAAATATTTAAATCCTCTTTTGGTTAATTTTGGTGAAGTTGATTCACCATTAACCCAAGGTATACCAGCTCTTTCAGATACTTGACTTGCTGCACCTGTAACAGATGAGTAGTAAGCACCAAACATTGCATGAACTTTGTCAGAGTTTAACATTTTTTCTGTTTCACCAACTCCAATATCTGGTTTTCCACCATGATCGCCAACAACAATTGATATTTTTCCACCACCTAAACCTTTTAGACCGGCATCTTTTGCTAAAGGCATACCAGGAATATTATGGCTATTATTTATAATGTCCAAAGCAGTTTTTACTGCTGCTACGGCATCTTTACCAACTTGAGCAACAGGCCCAGTTAACGGATAAAGTACTCCAATTTTAACATTCTCTGCTACACTAATTGTAGGTGCACAAACCAATGATAAAAAAGTAAATACTGATAGTATTAATTTTTTCATTTATTTTCCTTCATATTTGTTTTTTTTAAAATATAATCTAATACTATATGTAATATCAATTCAATGATTTACTATTCAACGAACAGTAGAAAAACTATAACATAATAGATGACAGCTGAAATAATTTTACAAGCAGTGGTAACAGGACTAATGATGGGTTTAATTTATGCATTAATTGCTGCTGGATTAAGTTTAATTTTTGGATTGATGGATATCGTAAATTTTGCTCATGGAGAGCATTTAATGTTGTCAATGTTCTCATCATTTTGGTTATGGTCTCTATTTGGATTGGATCCTATTTTTTCAATTCCTATAACAATATTATTAATGGCTTTTTGTGGGGTTTTGACCCACTATTTTTTGATTAGATATATATTAAAAGCTAAAATGTTAATTCAGATTTGTGCAACATTTGGCCTATCAATATTTATCAGATCAATTGCACAATTTTTATGGACACCAGATTTTAGAAATGTTGACAAACCATTATTAGAGGGAAGATTAGAAATTTCAGGTATATTTATTGGACAACCTCAATTAATTGCTAGTTTAGTTTGTTTAATTGCTTTTGTTTTACTTTATTTATTTGTAACAAAAACTGAAACTGGTCTAGCACTTCAGGCAACGGCACAAGACAGGCATGCTGCAGAAATTTTAGGTATACCGTCTGATAAGATGTTTGCTATTGGCTGGGCAATAGGTCTTGGTTGTGTTGGTGTAGCTGGAGGCATGATGGCAAACTATTTTTTTATTTTTACAGATGTGGGAATAAATTTTGCTCTATTTGCATTCGTTGCTGTGGCCTTAGGAGGCTTTGGAAGTATAATTGGGTGCTTGTATGCTGGAATTATCATTGGATTGGTTGAGTCACTTGGAGGTCTATTAATTGACCCATCTTTTAAACTTTTATATGTTTTTGCAATCTACCTATTAGTTGTAATTTTTAGGCCACAGGGTTTGTTTGGAAGGTATTAATTATGGATAAATTATTATTCGCAAAATCAGAACCCCTTTGGAACACGGATAAAAGGATTATATATTTAATTAGTGGCTTAATTGTATTGTTGTTTGCTTTACCCCACTTTGGGTTGAATTCTTTTTACCTTCATTTAATGATAATGATTTTTATGCATGCAGTTATGGCTCAATCATGGAATGTGATTGCGGGTTTTTCAGGACAGATTAGTTTAGGTCATGGAGCTTTTTTTGGGATTGGAGCTTACGCAACATCATTCCTTTATGTCCAATATGCTATATCCCCATGGATAAGTATTTTTGTTGGAATTTTTCTTTCAGGGTTTGCTGCAATTTTAATTGGAATACCAATGTTGAGGCTTAGTGGGCATTATTTTGCAATTGCTACTTTATTAATAGGAATTAGTTTTCAAATTATATTTCAAAGATGGGAGTGGGTTGGTGCTGCATCAGGTGTGTGGATTCCAATGACATCTGGAGACTCTTGGTTTGCATTTCAATTTCATAGTAGCAAAATGCCTTACTATTATATTTTTCTAATATTTTTCATAATTACATTTTTTCTAGTATGGCTCTTAAGTAGGTCAAAATTAGGATATAGATTAAGAGCTGTAAGGGATGACCCTCAAGCAGCCCTAAGTTTATGTATAAATGTTTCTAATTACAAAATTATAGCTTATGTAATCTCAGCAATGATAATGGCACCAATGGGAAGTTTATTTGCTCAGTATATACTTATTATTGATCCTGATAGAGTGTTTAACATAGAGATTTCTATTATTGTTTTATTGATTACGGTTCTTGGTGGAATAGGAAATGTTTGGGGTCCGATAGTGGGTGCATCAATTCTTATACCTATTTCTGAATATTCTAGAATTTATTTAGGTGGAACAGGTGGAGCTGTAGATTTAATTCTTTATGGTTTAATTTTAATGCTAATTTGTATTTTTAGACCTGATGGACTGATATCTTTTTTCCCAAAAAATATTTTAGAAAGAAAAAAACAGCGATGAAGATATTATCTGTAGAAAATTTAAGTAGATCTTTTGGAGGTATAAAAGCTAATAATGATATTTCATTTGAAGTATCAGAAGGCACAATATTAGGGGTTATTGGCCCAAATGGTGCTGGTAAATCTACTTTGTTTGATTTAATTACTGGTTACACAAAGACTGATACTGGCAAAGTCAATTTCTTTAGTAAGGATATATCCGGTTTAAGCCCTGATAAAATTAGCAGCCTTGGTATTGGAAGAACTTTTCAAAAATTAAAACCTTTTGCAGATCAAACATTATTGGAAAATGTGATGATTGGCTCTTTTGTAAAAGAGGGAAATATCAAAAAAGCCAGAGACAAAGCGTTAGAAATAATAGATTTTGTTGATCTTATAGAAAAAAGGCATCACTTTGCTAGAGAGCTTTCCACGGGACAAAGAAAAAGATTAGAAATGGCTAGAGCAATGGCTATTGAACCCAAACTACTATTAATGGATGAAGTTACTGGTGGTGTCGATCAAAAGACTATTCCAGGTTTGGTTGAGCTAATTAAGAAACTTAAAAAATCTGGAGTAACAATAATTACCATTGAACATAATATTAATATTATAATGGAAATTTCTGACAATATTCTAGCGCTAGATCAGGGTAAAAGAATTGCATATGGTACACCAAAAGAAATTCAACAAAATGAGGAAGTAATAGACTCATATTTAGGAACTGTTGATGCTACTTGATATAAAAAATATTGATGTTTTATATGATGATTTTCAAGTTATTTGGGACGTATCAATAAATGTTGATAATGGGGAAATGGTTGCTCTTTTAGGACCTAATGGATCTGGTAAAAGTACAATTTTAAATACAATCAGTAATCTAGTTAGTCATAGGAATGGAAGTATACACTTTAAAAATAATCTAATTTCTGAAATCCCAACCTTCAAAAGAACTGAATTAGGAATTTCCCATGTTCTAGAGAGACGAAGAGTATTTCCACACCTTACTGTTATGCAAAATCTTGTACTTGGTGCTTGGCATCCTAAAGCAAAAGAGGAATTGGGCAGTTCTTTATCTAAAGTTTATAAGGTTTTTCCAAAACTAGAGTCTAGATCAGGCCAGTTAGCTCACACTATGTCTGGTGGTGAACAACAAATGCTTGCTATAGCGAGAGGTTTGATGGGGCTTCCAAAACTTTTAATGGTAGATGAACCATTTTTAGGATTATCACCTCTAGTAGTAAAAGATTTAATAAAGATATTCAAAAATGTGGTTAGTGAAGGTGTATCAATTCTTTTTGTTGAACAAAACGTTAGACTTGCACTTAGTATGGCAGATAGAGGTTATGTTCTTGAAAGTGGAAGGTTAGTCATTAGTGGTAAATCGAACGAATTAATTGGTAGTGATAAAGTTAAAAAAGTTTTTTTAGGAAGCTAATTATAAAGCAGCTAAATCATTATTTAACTTATCAGTAATAAGCATTTTTCCTGGAGTATGAGTTATACAAAAATCAGGTTTAGAATTTTCTAAAACTGATTGTGGAGTAACCCCACATGCCCAAAAAACTGGGATCTCGTTATTTCTAAAAATTCTTGGAGCATCGCCATATTCAGGTTTCATAATATCTTTAATTCCAATTTCAGATGGATCACCTAAGTGAATAGGGGCTCCGTGAACAGCTGGAAATCTAGAGCTAATTTGAATTGATCTAATTGCATCTTTGGAATTTAAAGGTCTCATAGAAACTACTAATTTTCCTGAAAACTGACCTGCTGGTTCACAATCTATTGAAGTACGATACATTGGTACAATTGTGTTATTTTCTATATGCTGAATTGGTATACCTGCTTCTATTAAAGGTAATTCAAAAGACATAGAACAGCCTAGAACAAAAGTTACCAAATCGTCATTCCAGTATTTTTTTATATCATAAGGTTCATCAATCAGTTTTCCTTTTTCCCAAATTCTGTATTGAGGTACGTCTGTTGTAATATCTATATCACCAAGATCTTTCAATATTGGATTACCTTTAGTACCAAAACCTATCAAAGGACAAGGCTTAGGATTTTTTTGACAAAATGATGCAAAGTCCATTGCATATTTACTTGGTAATATACAAAGGTTACCCTGTACGTATTTATTAGCAGTCCCAGCAGTTTGATCTCTGTACTCATTCTTTCTAATAATTTTTCTTGCTTGGATTGGATCTTGAATATCGAGCATAAATTTAATATTTAGATTTTTTTGTACCCTCAATTATTTCTTTTAACTGTTTATATTCTTTACAGTCACAACTTTTCAAAACATTTAATCTTTCTTTAGCTAGATCCATTTTATTAGTAGCTATATAAAGCTCGCCAAGGTACTCGTTTATTCCATTATGATTAGGTTCGATTTGTAAGCCTTGTAAATAAAACTCTTCACCTTTTTCATAATCTCCAAGTTTTCTAGTAGTAAAGCCTAAATAATTTAAGGTATCTGCTTGTAGAGGTTTTTTTTTATTAGCTTCTAAAAGAAGCTTTTGTGCTTTTGCATATCTTTTTTGTGCTTTTTCAGTTTTACCTTTTTTTTCATATTTCTTGGCAGCTTTAATTAAGTTGTAAGCCTTTGTGTAGCTTGATGAGCCATCAGAAGAATCACTAGCTGTCCCAGCTGAAAGTGAATTATTAGTAAGAGCTATAATTAGTAGTAAAGTATAAATAAGTTTTTTCATATTTTAATTAAATTTTTTCATTTCATTTAAAGGTTTCAGTATCAAGCCATTATTAAACAAGTTATCTTTAATAGATATTGCAGTCGCTAATGAACTTTCATTATCACCATGTATACAAACAGAGTCAATTTCACAAGGTATCTGTTTACCACTGAGACAACTTATTGACTGATTTTTAACCATATTTAACACATGCTCTTTTGCTAGTTTAGGGTCAGTGATTAAAGCATTTGGCTTATTTCTAGAAATCAAATTTCCGTCATCTTCATAATTTCTATCTGCAAAAATTTCACAGGCTATTTTCATATCATTCTTCTTAGCAGCAACCTCCATTTGCGAACCTGTTGGTACAAGATAAATAATATCTTTATTTATTTCTTTAATAGCTACCGCTAGTATTTTTGCTAATTCTAAATCTTCACAAGCCATATTATTAAGTGCACCATGTGGCTTGATGTGAGTTACATTTTCATTATGTTTTTGAGCAATTTTTTGCAGTATTTCATATTGTTCAAAAATTAATTTTTTAATTTCTAAAGAGTTCAAATTCATTCTTTTTCTTCCAAAGTTTTCAGGATCATTAAAAGAAGGATGCGCACCCAAGCTAACTCCATTTTTTTTAGAAATTAGAATAACCATACTCATTGTTTGTTCATCTCCAGCATGGTAACCGCAAGCAATGTTGGCAGAATTTACAATATCAAGTAACTTGGGATCATTCTCGATAGAATGAAACTTAGATTTCTCTCCTAAATCACAATTGATATTAATTTCCATATATTTTAGTCTAGAGTATAACGTTTCATGATTAAAAATATATCAAATCTTGGTGATACAGCTGTTTATTGTGATTTTGGCTCTGAAGTTAATGAGTCAATAAATGCTAATGTAATAGATTATTTCAATCATTTATCAAAATTAATAAAAGATAAAAAAGTTGAAGGTATAACCAACTTAACTCCTTCTTATAACAAATTGATTGTTAGTTTTGATCTAACCATAACAAATTACAAAGAAATTAAAAATTTTATAAAAAGTTTAATTATCCTTAGAAATATTAAAAAAAATAATCAAACAATTAAAATTCCAGTTTGTTGTGATGATGAATATGCGTTAGATATTATTAGGTTAATTGAAAAATTAAATATAAATAAAGACAAAATATTAGAACTATACTTTAACAAAGAATATTTTTGTTACATGACAGGTTTTATAGCTGGTATGCCTTTTTTAGGAGACATTGATAAAAATATTAGATGTGACAGGTTAGAAACACCAAGAGTTAAAATGCCAAAAGGATCTGTCGGCATAACGGAACAATTTGCAAATATTTATACCTTTGAAAGTCCTGGTGGTTGGAATATTATTGGTAATACTCCAAAGAAAATTTTTGATGATAAGAATTTAGATCAACCAGCCCTAGTTAATCCAGGTGATAAAGTTAGTTTTTATCAAATAACAAAAGATGAATATTTAAATTGGAATGAATAAAGTATTTTTTGAAATATTAAGATCTGGTGTTAATACTACCATTCAAGATAAAGGTAGAAATCACTTATATCATGTAGGTATTGCTGTAAGTGGTGCAATTGATCAAAGAAATTACACACTATCTAATAAGTTAGTTGCAAATCAATTAAATGAAGCTGTAGTTGAATTTGCATATCAGGGTCCTCTTTTAAAGTTAAGAAATGGAAAAATTAACTTTGCAATAACTGGAGATATTTTTTTTAAGATTATTAGAAAAAATTTAGATGTAGAAGATGGTGAGTGTTATAAAAATTATATTTTAGATGAAGAAGATCAAATAGATATAATATCAACCAAAAATTCTACTTATGGGTATCTAGCAGTTAATGGTGGCTTTGACCTAAAAAAAAGTTGGGGTAGTTATTCCATAAATACTAAAGCAAATATTGGACCTAATGAAGGAAAAAAGTATTCTTTAAATGATTTAATTTTTATTAAAAAACCTGACACCAAAGACTTAAATAAAAAAAATATAAATTATAATTATTCTACTGATAATATTTTTCGAATTATCAAAGGTACAAATTTTGACTATTTTTCAAAGGATGCGATAGATAGATTTTTTAATGAAGAATTTTTAGTTACAAACTTAGTTGATAGGATGGGTATAAGATTAAAGGGTCCTAAATTAGAAAATATAGTAAACACTAATATCAAATCTGAAGGTTTGGTTAGGGGGGTTATTCAGGTACCGGCCGATGGTAATCCAATAATAATGTTATCTGATCATGGAACTGTTGGTGGATATCCAAAAATTGGCGTTGTTATTGCTGCTGACCTTGACTTAATTGGTCAATTAACACCTGGAACAAAAATAAATTTTAAAGAAGTAAGCCTTGAAGAAGCTCAGAATATATTTAAAGCATACACAGATGAAACAAATAAATATTTAGATGAATGTAATTAAAAATATTCCAGGCCCTTTATTAGTATTTATGGGGGCATGCAGCTTGAGTTTTGGTGGTTTGATAGTTAAATCATTTGAAGGATCTACGTTGTGGCAAATATTATTTTGGAGATCACTTTTTTTTTCACTTACAGTACTACTTTTTTTAATGATCACTTATAAAAAAAAATTATTTAGTGCATTTTACGAGTCAGGTTTACCAGGTTTATTTGGTGGGATTGTTTTATCAATTGGTTTTTGTGGTTATGTTTTTGCCATGTATAATACGACAGTAGCAAACACTAATTTTATTATTTCAACGCAAATATTATATTTAGCAGTTTTTGGTTATTTATTTTTAAAAGAAAAAATTTCACCAATCACATTGGTATCAATTATTTTAGCAATTACAGGTGTTTTATTAATGGTAGGTAACTCATTGTCACCAGGAGAAATGTCAGGAAATTTAGCTGCCTTTAGTATGCCTATTACTTTCGCTGTTCTAATTATTATTATTAGAAAGTTTCCCAATGTTGATATGGTGCCAGCTCAATTTATCGCTGGTGTTAGCTCATGTATTGTTGGATTTCTATTGTCAGAAAAACTTATGGTTTCTTCACACGATATTACGCTTGCTTTCACAGCAGGTTTTTTTCAAGTAGGTTTTGGCTTTATATTTATAACCATAGGTGCACGAAGCACGCCTTCTGCTATGGTTGGAGTAATTATGTTATCCGAATCTGTTTTAGGGCCAATGTGGGCTTTTTTATTTGCAAGCGAACGACCATCATTATTTACACTAATTGGTGGAGGAATTATTCTTTTTGCTGTGCTTATACAGTTTTATACTCTACTTTTTTCAAATAAAAATGAAAAAATTATAAGTTGACTCTGACATCTGCCTAAAATTCACACAATTTATTTTATGTTAAAGTAACAAATTCTTCAGAAGATGTGGGGTGTATGGCTGTTGTATTATCAAAGTCTTTTTTAGTAGCTCCTGCAGTTAAAGCAACAGCTAAGCTTTGAATAATTTCAGGACTGTCTTGGCCCAGCATATGAATTCCTAAAACTTTATCTGTTTTCTCATCAACTAATAATTTCATTAAAATTTTTGGTTTTTTATTAGCAAAAGTATATTTCATTGGTGAGAATTGAGTTTTAAATGTTTTAACTTTAATTCCTAGTTTTAGAGCTTCCTCAGTAGTTATGCCAACTGTAGATAAAGGTGGATCTGTAAAAACAGTAGAGGGTATATTCTTATGTGAAGCTGATCTTTTATTGTTGCCAAATTCAGTATCTGCAAACGCATGACCCTCTCTAATTGCAACGGGAGTTAAGTTAATCCTATCTGTTACGTCACCTATTGCATAAATATGATCAATATTTGTTTTTGAAAAATCATCAACAATAATAGCCCCATTTTTTTTTTGTAGAATGTTAATTTTATCAAGATTGAGTTGATCAACATTTGGAGACCTTCCTAGGGCGGACAAAACACATGCTGCCTTTATACTGGGTCCTTCTTGAATTTTGATTTCCAATCCTTCACTTGCTTCAATAATATCTTCAATATTTGTATTAAACTTTATATTAATTCCTTTTTTGATCATTTCATCCTGTAGTAAATTTGTTAAGTCTTGATCAAAACTTTTTAAAATTCTTTTACCCCTGTAAATTAAGGTTGTTTTAACTCCTAAACCATTCATGATACATGCAAATTCAACTGCAATATAGCCTGCACCTAGAATACAAATATCCTCAGGTAGCTTCTTGATGTGAAAGATGTCATCTGATGTTAGAACTTTATCTTTTGCAGTATAAGCAGGCTTGTTACAAACCCCACCTGATGCTATTAAAATTTTTTTTCCTTTAAATACTTCATTGTTTATCTCTATTATTTCAGAATCTTTAAATGACGCATAGCCATCTATTCGATCAACTTTATTTTTTTCTAAAATAGATTTGTAAATATCATTTAATCGTTCAATTTCTTGATCTTTGTTTTTGATTAATGTTTGCCAGTTAAAAGAGATTTGTTCTGGAACTTCCCAACCATAAGATTTAGCAGTATCAAAGTCACTATTAAATTGAGCTGCGTAAGTGAAAAGTTTTTTTGGAACACACCCTCTATTAACACAAGTGCCTCCATAATTTAAAC
>Ga0209383_1001912_pt1 | contig 12695 bp, 18 predicted proteins | sample CoawatmetaG02DNA_FD_187510 | JGI IMG/M metagenome (GOLD analysis project Ga0209383, IMG submission 187510) | Marine microbial communities from the West Antarctic Peninsula - Coastal water metaG029-DNA (SPAdes) (version 2) | ecosystem: Environmental > Aquatic > Marine > Coastal ... | reverse complement strand
TTCCACAAACTCGTTGGGCAGAGGAAGTAGTTGAAGAGATCGCTGGCTTCCCGTTTATGAGTAACGATGACTTAGTGGATTCTACGGTTATGGCACTTATGCGGTTCCGACAAGGTGGCTTTATACGTCTACCTTCTGATGAGCCAGAAGACATTAAATACTTTAAACAACGCGGTAGCGGGTTTTATTAAGAGGTTAAATCATGGCGATTGAGAAAGGCATATACTCTGCCCCCAAGGGTATAGAAGAAGATATAGAAAAAGGCATGGAAGGAGAGCTTGTCGATCAAGCGTTAGAAATCGACATCGTTAATCCTGATATGGTTACTCTAGATGACGGTAGTGTGGAAATAACCATCATACCTGAGGCTTCTGAAGTCGATATGATGGATTTTGATGCCAATTTAGTAGAAGTATTAGATGAATCACTTGTAAACGAGTTAGCAAGTGAGTTGATAGAAATGGTAGATTCTGATGTAGATAGCCGAAAAGAGTGGGCTGACACGTATGTTAAGGGTCTAGATATCATTGGTTTTAAGTATGAAGAGCGTACTACTCCTTGGGAAGGTGCTTGTGGTGTTAATTCTACTGTTTTATCTGAAGCAGCTATTCGCTTCCAAGCGGAGACGATGAGTGAGACATTCCCCGCAGCAGGGCCAGTTAAAGTAAAAATACTGGGTAAAGAAACTAAAGAGAAAGAAGAAGCGGCAGAACGTGTAAGATCTGACATGAACTACGAGCTGACCGAGAACATGGTCGAGTATCGCCCTGAACACGAGCGTATGCTATATAGCCTAGGACTAGCAGGATCAGCGTTTAAGAAGGTTTATTTTGATCCTAACATAGGTAGGCAAACAGCTATCTATATCCCCGCAGAAGACGTTATCGTGCCTTACGGAGCGTCTAACATTGAGTCCGCAGAGCGTGTTACTCACGTCATGCGTAAGACTAAGAATGACATTATAAAGCTACAGTTAAATGGGTTTTACTCAGGCATAGAACTGGGTGATCCAGTAGCATTCCACACTGATATTGAGAAGCGTAAAGCCGAAGAAGGTGGTTATTCAATCACTGATGACGAGCGATACACTATATATGAGATCCATGCTGATCTTATAATAGAAGGTGTTGATGACGAAGATGGCGTTGCTAGACCTTATATAGTAACTATTGAGCGTGGTACTGAAGAAGTACTCTCTATACGCCGTAACTGGAACGAAGACGACGACCTAACATTGAAGCGTCAACACTTCGTACATTACGTATATGTCCCCGGATTTGGCTTCTACGGCCTTGGACTGATCCACATCATTGGTGGTTACGCTAGAGCGGGAACATCCATCATACGGCAGCTTGTGGACGCTGGTACCCTATCTAATCTTCCGGGGGGTCTAAAGGCTCGCGGGCTACGGATTAAAGGGGATGACACCCCCATAGAACCGGGCGAATGGAAGGATGTAGACGTACCATCAGGTAGCATTAGAGAGAACATAATGCCCCTTCCTTATAAGGAGCCTAGCCAAACACTGCTAGCGTTACTTAACCAAATTACTACTGAGGGCCGTCGTTTAGGTGCTATTGCAGATATGGATGTATCTGACATGTCAGCTAACGCTCCTGTAGGAACTACCCTAGCATTGCTAGAGCGTACGTTAAAACCAATGGCCGCAGTAATGGCCCGTGTACACTACGCTATGAAGTTAGAGTTTAAGATGCTCAAAGCTATCATAGCCGAGGAAGCCCCTGAAGAATACGCCTACCAGCCTAACAGAGGCGAAGTATCAGCACGGCAGTCAGACTACGCTATGGTTGATGTAGTCCCTGTAAGCGACCCTAACAGTGCCACAATGGCGCAGCGAGTAGTACAGTACCAAGCAGTGCTACAGATGTCACAACAGGCACCACAGATATACAACTTACCTCAATTACACCGTCAGATGATTGAAGTAATGGGAATTAAAAACGCTGACAAACTAGTACCTACGGAAGATGATGTGAATCCTACAGATCCCGTAAGCGAAAACATGAACGCCCTAACAGGTACCCCCATAAAAGCGTTTATCTATCAAGATCACGAAGCTCATATCGCGGCTCACCAGTCGTTTATGAAAGATCCTATGATTGCTCAATCTATTGGGCAGAACCCACAGGCACAGCAGATTATGGCAGCTCTCAACGCCCATATCGCAGAGCACCTAGGGTTTAGGTATCGTTCTCAGATGGAAGAGAAGTTGGGTGTTACCTTACCTGCACCGAATGAGAAGCTATCGGAAGATATCGAAGTTCAGTTGGCAAGGCTCGTAGCCGAAGGTGGCAAGCAGCTTACAGCGCAGCATGAGCAAGAAGCGGCCCAGAAGAAAGCGCAACAGCAACAACAAGACCCTGTATTCCAGCTACAACAAGCAGAACTACAGGTTAAGCAAGGAGATATGCAGCGTAAGACTCAGAAAGATCAGTCAGATGCACAGCTCAAACAAGCAGAACTTCAGCGAAAGACTCAGAAAGACCAAGCTGATGCAACCATAGATATGGAACAACTCAAACTAGCTAAACAAGAGTTGGAAATAGATGCCCAGAAAGCGGGCGCAAAACTAGCTGCGGATAGAAAAACAGCTAACACTAGACTTGACCTTGATTTACTAAGAGAGGCCAAAAACAAACCTAAGGAATAGATATGGCTAATACCGTCTTTGACGTGCTAACGAAACAAATCGAGGATGCTACATCCTCCGCACAAGAGTTTCTTGAGAATGGTTCCGCAACAGATTACGCGAACTACCGAGAAGTAGTTGGTTTGATACGAGGTCTTCAAACTAGCTTATCTTATATAAAAGACCTTTCGCGCAATTATATGGATGATGACAATGACTGATTTAACACCAACCCCCGAAGTAACCGAAGAAGAACTAGAGCACCAAATTCCTACTCCTGTAGGGTATCGAGTCCTAGTAGCTATGCCAGAAGTAGAAGATACCTATGGTGATAGTGGCATTATTAAATCTAGTAAAGAAATACACCATGACTACATCATGTCAACTATTGGCGTGGTATTAGACATGGGTGAGCAGGCGTATTCTGACAAAGAACGATTTACGACTGGCCCTTGGTGTAAAGTAGGAGATTACGTAATGTTCCGTGCCAACACAGGCACGCGCTTTAAAGTAGGTGGTGTTGAGTATCGTTTAATGAACGATGATTCGATTGAAGCAGTAGTTAACGATCCTCGTGGCGTTACACGAGTGTAAAGGAGTTAGTGATGGGATTTCAAAAAGTAGAGTACTCATTTCCTGATGAAGAGAAAGATAGTAAGAAAGAAGATATAGAAATAGAATCTTCTGGTGCTATTGAGATCGACTTATCTGGAGAAGAGCCAGCAAAAAAAGTTATCCAAGAGAAAGACGACGAAGTTGATATTGAAGTCGTAGATGATACGCCGAAAGCAGATAGGAACCGCAAGGCTTCTAAACCGCCAGAGGACATTACGGACGAGGAGTTAGAAGATTACTCCGACAAAGTACGTAAGCGTATTCAACACTTTAGTAAAGGTTACCATGACGAGCGACGGGCTAAAGAAGCCTCTCAACGCGAACGTCAGGAAATGGAATCCTACGCTAAATCTCTTGTTGATGAAAATACCAAATTAAAGGGCAGTGTAGAGAAGAACCAAACAGCCCTACTAGAGCAGGCTAAGAAAAACTCAGCTATTGAGATACTTTCTGCTAAACGCTCATATAAACGAGCGTATGAAGCTGGTGACGCAGACAAACTTCTAGATGCTCAAGAAAAACTAACCAACGCTAAGATAAAGGCGGATAAATTAGCCGATTTCAAAGCAGAGCCTTTACAAGAAGCAGAAGTTCCTGTACAAATACCTCAACAACAGTCTCAAACTGTAGTCGATACCAAGGCGTCCGACTGGGCAGCAGAAAATTCTTGGTTCGGTGATGATGACGAGATGACAGCTTATGCTATGGGTGTACACAGTAAACTTGTTAAGCAAGGTGTGGATACCGAAAGCGATGAATACTACGAGAGTATTAATGCTCGTATGCGAAATACCTTCCCTGAAGAATTTGGGGAAATTGAAGAAGAGCCAGAGGATAAGCCAAGTAAACGGAAGTCAAATGTGGTTGCCCCCGCTACGCGGAGCACAGCACCCAAAAAGGTGCGATTAACGCAAACACAGGTAGCTATCGCTAAAAAACTTGGAGTACCACTGGAACTATACGCCAAAAAGGTTGCTGAAGAGATGAGGAAAATATAATGGCTGAGAACAGATTAAACCGTGAACTTGAAACTCGTGAAAAAACAACTCGTAAAAAATCTTGGAATAGGCCAGAAGTACTACCTTCTCCTACTCCAGAAGAAGGATACGCGTTTCGTTGGGTACGAGTAGCTATGCAGGGGACTGTTGATGCTACGAATGTTTCTTCTAAACTTCGTGAAGGATGGGAGCCAGTAAAGGCTACAGACCATCCAGAAATTACACTAGTCACAATCGAGAACGAACGATTTAAGGACAATGTAATTATTGGTGGACTAATGCTTTGTAAAGCCCCTGTCGAACTAGTTGCAGAACGTACTGAGTACTTTGAGGGACAAACTAGAACTCAGATGGATTCAGTCGATAACAACTTGATGCGGGAGAATGATGCCCGTATGCCGCTATTTAATGAGCGGAAAACGAAAGTTACCTTTGGTAAGGGAACTTAACTTAATTTTTATAGGATAGATATTATGTCTTCTACAAGTGCAGGATACGGGCTAGTTCCCGTAAGACGGCAGGACGGCACCCCTTATACGGGCGCTCAAGAGTCGTACTTGTTCGATCCCGCTGGGGTCGCACAAAATGTCGGGTATGGTTCTGTTGTTGAACTACACACTGACGGTTTTGTTAACATTGCTGCTGGTACAGGTGCAGACGTAGGTGCTAACAATCTAGGTGGAAACACTATTGGCGCTATCGGCGTATTTGTTGGGTGCGAGTATATTAATGCTCAAGGGCAGTTGATCTTTGGTCAGTACTACCCCTCTGGTACATTAAATGCTACTGCTTTTGTTGTAACTGATCCAAATGTATTGTTTCAAGCACAAGCAAACGGCGCGGTAACTCAAACGGATCTAGGTCACAACTGTGATTTTCCAGCCGCACAAAACGCTCTAACTTCTGTAAACACTGTCACTGGCAAGTCTAAAATGCAGGTTAACGCTACTACTGCTACTGCCACCAAGTCGTTTAAGATTGTTGGATTCGTAACTAAAACTGGGTCAGAAATCGGCGATGCTTATACCGACGTTCTGGTTAAAATTAACCTTCCGTACCATCAGTATGGTACTGGCATTGTGTCTAACTAAGGAGCTGACTAATGGCTATTTCAAGAGCGCAACTATTAAAAGAGTTACTCCCCGGATTAAACGCATTGTTCGGTTTAGAGTACGCAAAGTATGGCGAAGAGCATAAAGAGATTTTTGAAAACGAAACCTCTGATCGTTCTTTTGAAGAAGAAACTAAGTTGTCCGGCTTCGGTTCGGCTCCAACTAAGTCAGAAGGCTCCGCTATTGAGTATGATAATGCTCAAGAAGCCTTCACCGCACGCTACACGCACGAAACTGTTGCTATGGGTTTTGCAATCACTGAAGAAGCGATTGAAGACAACTTGTATGACTCTCTGTCATCTCGTTACACCAAAGCACTAGCTCGCGCTATGGCATACACCAAGCAAGTAAAAGCTGCTACCATCTTGAACAACGCGTTCGCTGCTGGTACTACTTACGGTGATGGAGTTGCTCTATGCGCTACTAACCACCCACTTGTTTCTGGTGGAACTAACTCGAACACTCCAACAGTTGCTTCGGATCTTAACGAGACTTCTTTAGAAGCCGCTATTATCCAGATCGGCGGATGGACTGACGAGCGTGGCCTAAAGATTGCAGCACAGCCTAAGAAACTCATCATCCCAACAAACTTGCAATTCGTTGCAACTCGTTTGCTTGAGACTGAGGGACGTGTGTCTACTGCTGATAACGATCTAAACGCCATTCGTAGCAATGGTTCAATTCCCGGCGGATATGCAGTCAATCATTACCTGACTGACACTGATGCTTGGTTCCTTATGACTGACGTTCCTAACGGTCTAAAGCACTTTACTCGTAGCCCAATGTCTACATCTATGGATGCAGATTTTGATACTGGTAACAGCCGCTATAAAGCCCGTGAGCGTTACTCGTTTGGTGTTTCTGATCCATTGGGTATCTTTGGTTCAGCAGGCGCAGCGTAAAGTAACATGTTGTACTAAGGGGGCTTCGGCCCCCTTTTTTATGTTTGACGAAAAGACATACACTGTGATATGTTATCCTATATCGGGAAACAATCCGGTGAATCTGACAGACCCGACTGACGACATGTAGACAGATTCGCCTTAACTCACATGTGAGAACTCTATAATGGCTAATACAACTTTTAACGGCCCAGTCCGTTCGCAAAATGGCTTTCAGATCGTAGCAACAGCAGCTAGTACTGGTAGAGAAACTACCACTCTTAATCTTGATGTTAATGGTAACTTTACCACTGACGTTCTAGGTATTAATATCCAACCTACTTTAGCTGGTCAAACAGTTACTGCTAAAGCCACTGGCGCTACTATCTCTTACGTCGCTGGAATCAATGTCAACCCGTTTACTGGCGCAGCACAGCAGATTACTACTCTCCCCGCTGCCACTGTAGGTGTAGTATGTATTCACGCTCAGAGTAAAGACACTGCTGGCGGTACGGCTTTCTTACGCTTTGATTGTGCAGGTGCTGATGCTTTTGCCACAGGTTCTGTAGTTGAAAGCACGGCTAGTAACGCATTGACGTTTGATGTAGCGGCTGCTGGTGAAACCGCGTTAAAGTTTACTCCAGCCAATGCTGCTACTAATTGCATGAGTACGGGGTCACGTATTTACTTCTATTGCACAACTGTGGGTATTTGGAATATCTCTACCGATCTAGACTCTATTGGTACAGGCGTTACTGGTACATTTGTGTTTGCAGCTTAATAGCTAATTTAATAGGAGTAATTTATGTCTTCTGACATTCAATCGACATTTATATCTGCGGTAGTAGCAAGTACAACGGCTATATCCGCAGCGGCGGGGGTAGCTAACAACGCAGCACTTACGCTGACTGCTAGCCCTTACGTCACTGACGCCGCTAGAAAGATTACTATCACCTGCGCTGGAGACGATGACGCTATTTCTTTTAACATTGTTGGGTTAGACCAACTAGGAAATGCGGCTACAGAAAATCTTGCGGGGACTGACGGTGGTGTATCTACTAGTGTTGGGTATTGGACTTCTATTACTTCTATTACAGCAGTAGGCGATCCTGCGGGCAACGTAAGCGCAGGTACTTCTAATAGTGTAGCAGCTCCTATATTCGGTGGTAGATTACGATTACTGGGTTTGTATGCTGTTAATACAGGTACCGCAGGTACTATTACATTTAGAGAGACTAGCCCTACAGGTAGTGTCCGTATGCAGTTTGCCACAGTAGGCTCTGCTACTAGTTCTGAATACCCTGATATACCTGACGATGGAATACTGTTTAAGGATGGGGGATATGTAGATTATTCTCCTGTAAACATGTCTTCTATAACTTTGTTCTATGCGTAAGTACTATAAGAAAGGCGGCGGAGTGGGCATGAAAGGTATGTCCATTGGTAGTGGCGATAAACGTCCTACCAAGTCTGGCGCAGGTATGACTGCTAAAGGTGTAGCTAAGTACAAACGTAATAACCCCGGAAGCAAGCTAAAGACGGCAGTTACCGAGGATAAACCAACTGGTAAGCGAGCGGGTAGGCGTAAATCCTATTGCGCTCGTTCTGCCGGACAAATGAAAAAGTTTCCTAAAGCAGCTAAAGACCCTAATTCAAGGTTGCGGCAAGCTAGGAAACGTTGGAAATGTTAGGAGAACAACATGGCCATGGACAGAAGTTCTATGTCGAAACAAATTAGTAATGCTCCAACGACTAAAGATAAAAACAAGCAAAAAAAGACAGATGAAGGTTCGTCTGCTGAAGGAGCACGAAAAGCAGGTAAAAAGAAATTTTTTGAAATGTACGAAGATGATGGACGTACCCCTAAGAATAAGGAGAAAGAAATGAAAGGTATGAAAAAGATGAATATGGGTGGAATGACTGCCCCCATGATGGGTGATCCTAAGTCTAAGAAGCCTATGATGCCCCCTAAGCGTAAGCCTGCACCTAGACCTAGCCCTATTGTAGATCCTATGGCTAAAGCCCCTGACCCTAGAATGAAAGACCCTAGAGCAAAAAGAGGCGCTATGCCTATGATGCAAGAAGGTGGCGCTGTACCTGCATATAAGGCGGGTAAGAAAGTTCGTGGTTATGGTATGGCTCGCGGTGGCAAAGCCTGTAAGATGCGATAATGCGTAGGTATTATAAGTCTGGCGGAAAGATATGTTCCAAGGGTAAATCGTGGGCTAAACGAACCTTTGATACATACCCTTCCGCGTACGCGAACATGGCAGCTTCAAAGTACTGCAAAGATCCCAACTATGCTAAGGGATCAAAAGGTAAGAAGTAATGGGCGACCTTAAAGATTGGGTAAAGCAAGACTGGGTTAGAATTGGTACAGACGGCAAGATTAAAGGTAAGTGTGGAACGTCTAAAGACAAAAAGAACCCAGATAGATGTTTACCTAGAAGCAAAGCGCAGTCGCTTAGTACAGGCGAAAGAGCAGCTACAGCTAAGAAAAAGAAACGTGCCGGATCAAAAGGAGAGACTGTAGTGAAGAATACAAAACCTGCTACTGTTAAGTTACGTAAGGGTGGCCTTGCTAGAGGTAAGCGGTCTATAGCTACAGGCTGTGGGCAAGTAATGGAAAATAGACGAAAGAAAACACTTTACGTTTAAGGACATAAATTATGAAAGGTGTAAAACATTACAAAAGAGACGGTACTGAACATCAAGGTTCTAGCCACAAAATGGCTGATGGTACCCTACACACTAATAAGTCTCACACTAAGACAAGCGTAAAGTTATTTCACTTAAAAGATTTGTCAGTCAAAGCTAAAGCTAAGGCCAAAGGAAAGACTGTTAAGAAAAATCGGAGTAAGTAGTAATGACTACATCAACCACCGCTGCGTTCAATATGGAGTTTACAGAGATCGCAGAAGAAGCGTTTGAACGCGCAGGTCGAGAAATGCGTTCTGGGTACGACTTACGCACCGCCCGCAGATCTATGAACCTACTTACTATAGAGTGGCAGAACCGTGGCATTAACATGTGGACGGTAGACAGCGGCACTATTGATCTAGTCAAAGGCCAGACTACCCCCTACGACCTCCCTGCCGACACCATAGATCTACTAGAACACCAGATACGCACAGGTAGTGGAAACGCAGCTACTCAGTCTGATCTCACTATAAGTCGTATTAGTGTAAGTACATACGCGTCTATCCCTAACAAGTTAACACAAGGAAGACCCATACAACTTTATATAGAGCGGTTACGCGACCATCCGAAAGTCAACGTGTGGCCTATACCAGATAGAAGCGACTACAAACTGTACTACTGGCGTATGCGCCGTATAAAAGATGCTGGTAGTGGTGTACAAACTGCGGATATGAACTTTAGGTTCTTCCCCTGTTTAGTAGCAGGACTAGCTTATTACATTGCTATGAAACTACCTGAGATGATGGATCGCGTACCCATGTTAAAAGCTGTATATGATGAGCAGTTTGAACTTGCAGCAGGGGAAGACAGAGAAAAGACTTCTGCTAGGTTTGTACCGCGCATTGGATACGTGTAATGAGTAATAGGTTTGCTTCTAACAAGATAGCGATAGCAGATTGTGATATTTGTGGTTTTCAGTATAAACTACGAGAATTAAAAGATTTAATCGTAAAAGGTACAAATACACATTTAAAAGCGTGTAAAGAATGCTGGAATGCTGACCACCCACAGTTAAAGTTAGGTGAGTTTCCAGTAGATGACCCCCAAGCAATACGTGATCCTAGGCCAGATAGGAGTTTAGGAGAATCAGGGGGCAGTAGTAGTAGAGATATTTATTGGGGTTGGAACCCTGTAGGTGGCGGTAATAGCCCCTATGATCTGACTCCTAACACCCTACAAGCCGTCGGCAGTGTAGGACAAGTAACAGTAACGACTACGTAGGAGATACATTATGGCCCTTAAAGGTAAGCAGTCTAAGATGGACAAGAACAAAGATGGCAAGATTTCTGGTGCTGACTTCAAGATGATGAATGTTGGTGGTAAAGTTAAAAAAGGCTACGCTGAAGGCGGTAAGGTTAAAATACGTGGTACTGGCGCAGCTACTAAAGGGTTGTACGCTAGAGGGCCAATGGGCTAATACATGAACTATACTGAACTAAAAGCTAATATCCAAGACATCTGCGAGAATACGTTCACGGCAGATCAACTTGCTATGTTTACAAAACAAGCAGAGCAGAAGATATATAGTTCGGTTCAGCTACCTGCACTTCGTAAAGTAGATGACGGGCCATTGGCAAATGGAACTAAACTGTTAAGCCTGCCTACTGACTTCTTGTACACCTATAGTATAGCTGTCATTGCTAGCGATGGTACGTACTCGTTCTTGCTAAACAAGGATGGTAACTTCTTACGTGAGGCGTACCCTATTGATTCCGCTGCTACTAAAGGGCTTCCTAAGTTTTATTCTTACCAAGGACTAGCATCTAACGGCGTTGCAACTCAATTAGAACTAGCTCCAACTCCTGACTCTAACTACGTAATTGAGCACACCTATGGGTATTATCCTGAGTCTATAGTAACCGCAGCTACTAGTTGGTTGGGCACACACTTTGATTCTGCGTTGTTAAATGGCGCTCTAATAGAAGCTATACGCTTTATGAAAGGTGAGCAGGACATTATAGCCAACTACGAGAAGCTATTTATACTGTCTATAGGATTATTAAAGAACCTAGGTGATGGTAAACTACGTCAAGATACATACCGTTCTGGGCAGTATAGAACCCCAGTCAGTTAAGGAACTATTAGATGTCAATAGCACAAACAATGTGTACTTCGTTTAAAGTTGCTCTTCTAGATGGAGAGATGGACTTTAGTAGTAACACAAACCAAACATTCAAGATCGCGTTGTTTACATCTGACGCAACTCTAGACGCAACTACGCTCGCCTACGCTGTTACTAACGAAGCATCAGGCACAGGATACACTGCGGGTGGAGAAACGCTTACTATAGCTACTAACTCTACATCTACAGATACCACTGCATATATTAACTTTTCTACGGTATCATGGAATAATTCTAGTATTACTGCTCGTGGAGCACTTATATATAGATCGTCAGGTACTGGCAATAACGCCATAGCGGTGTTAGATTTTGGTTTAAACAAGACAACCGCTAACGCAAAGTTTGAAATAACATTCCCTGCGGCAGATAAAAATACCGCTATCATACGGATAGCTTGAGGCTAAATAAATGGCAACGCAATATACTTCAGTTTTAAAACTAGCCCTACCTACACAGGGAGAACTTAGTGGTGCGTGGGGTAATGTAGTAAACGACAACATTACCTCTATGATAGAGCAGGCCATAGCCGGACTAGCGGTGATAAACACATGGTCAAGTAATTCGCATACCCTGACCTCCGCCAATGGTGTTACGTCTGAGTCTCGCTGTGCAATGCTATCCCTAGTAAATGCTAGTACCGCTCCTTCCGCAGCCGCAACTGTAATCTGCCCTGCGCTCGCTAAAACGTATATTGTTAAGAACGGTTGTGGTCAAGCGGCTACGCTAAAAACATCAAGTGGAACGGGCATTGCCGTGCCTAACGGTAAGTCTATGTTGTTGTTCTGTGACGGAACTAACGTAGTTGAAGCAGTAGACCACGTAGTAACCATGTCCGCAGGTACACTGACTATTACTGGACTTACTACTTTTGCATCTTTAAAAGGCGCTGACTCAACAACAGTCACGGGCATCCTTGATGAAGATAATATGGCCTCTAACAGCGCCGTTAAATTAGCTACTCAACAGTCAATCAAAGCGTATGTAGACTCGCAGGTAGACACTGTTGACTCCTTAGCAGAAGTCCTAGCACAGGGTAATACTTCTGGCGGCACAGATATTGCATTATCTACCGATGATAAAGTTCAATTCCGTGATGCCGCAATACACATTAGCTCTAGTGCTGATGGTCAGCTTGATATTGTTGCAGATACAGAAATACAGATCGCTGCTACTACTGTTGATATTAATGGCGCTGTGGCGCTTAACGGTGCTATTACAGGTGCTACTAACATCACATTAAGTGGTGAGCTTGATGCAGCTACGGGTGACTTCTCAGGCGCAGTAGACATAGATGGCGCTCTAGACGTAGCAGGAACTACTAACCTTGATGTTGTTGATATTGATGGTGCTGTGGATATGGCAACTACCCTTCAAGTTGATGGAGTAGCTACCTTTACTGGTAGAGATGTTCATAGTGGTGGTATTACTATCGCAAATGCTGGACAAATTGGTTCAGTTGGAGATACGGATGCAATTGCAATCGCAAGTGATGGTGTAGTAACCCTTACACAAAAATTAGTAGGTACTGAATTAGACATATCAGGCGATGTAGACGTAGACGGTACAACTAACCTAGACATTGTAGATATTGATGGCGCTACTCAGATCGACGCTACT